>OGVG01000076.1_pt1 | contig 12048 bp, 14 predicted proteins | sample 1575691 | NCBI WGS metagenome assembly OGVG01 (sample SAMN07581545, study PRJEB24739) | freshwater metagenome | reverse complement strand
CATGACTGCATGACTGCATGACTGCATGACTGCATGACTGCATGACTACATGACTGTATGACCGCATGACTACATGACTGTATGACTGTATGACTACATGACTGTATGACTACATGACTGCATGACTGCATGACTGCATGACTGCATGACTGCATGACTGCATGACTGTATGACCGCATGACTACATGACTACATGACTGTATGACTACATGACTACATGACTGTATGACTGTATGACTACATGACTGTATGACTACATGACTGCATGACTGCATGACTGCATGACTGCATGACTGCATGACTACATGACTGTATGACCGCATGACTACATGACTGTATGACTGTATGACTACATGACTGTATGACTACATGACTGCATGACTGCATGACTGCATGACTGCATGACTGCATGACTGCATGACTGTATGACCGCATGACTACATGACTACATGACTGTATGACTACATGACTGCATGACTGTATGACTGCATGACTGCATGACTGCATGACTACATGACTGCATGACTGTATGACCGCATGACTACATGACTGCATGACTACATGACTGCATGACTGCATGACTGCATGACTGCATGACTGTATTTAATTTAAATATACACGGCGCTTCTTAAATCCCAATTTAAATCATTAAGAGCATTTCCCATATACTGCCTACTAGATAATATTTATGGATATAAGAAGTTATACTAATCCTAGCAGCACATAATTTGTATCCCAGTTTGTATCCCTAACTTTTTAATAATATTTTTATTATTTATAAACAATAGTTTATTGAGTTTGTTCAATTGACGCCACCTCCACCATATACCTAACAAAACATGGCAAAATATGCCAAGTTCTAAAAGATAAAGGCTTGATTCTAAAGGGATTAAGCCTTTTTTCTTGCCTAAACATAACTAAATATAACTAGCCACAGGGATACATGCCATGTATCCTAGCGTGTATCCCCTCATATTTATTGAACTGGCAGGGATACAAGAAAATGAAACGAACAGACATAAAACGCAGACCACTAGCAGACACCGTACTTGCAACCCTTGAGCCTGAATCAAAAGAATATCGGGAGCTTGATGGCAACGGCTTATATTTCCGTGTCAAACCTGATGGTAATAAATCATGGCAGCTACGATATAAAAAAGCGGATGGTAAATGGTCATGGTTGGGCATTGGTGGCTACCCTGAGATATCAGGACAGTTAGCACGTAAAAAAGCGCAAGAACTTTTAAACGACATTTCAAAAGGTGATAACCCTATCATCACCAAACAAGAACGCAAGCGAAAAGAGATAGAGCAGCACAGTGCTACTTTTGAAGTCTTAGCACGTGAATGGTTAGACACAAAAAAGGAATCATGGGTACAGGACACCATGACCCGAAATAAGGGCGCACTGGAAAAACATATATTCCCTATTTTTGGCAAACGCCTATATGCCACTATCAAGCCGATTGAATGGATGAACTTGTTAAAAAGTATTCAGCAAGAGAAAGGTATTTTTGAGCAAGTGAACCGTATGCGCTCGATGTGTCGTGACATTTACGATTTTGCAAAAGTCACTGGACGTATGGACTACAACCCAGTTGAGGGCATTCAAAAATATCTACAACAAGGCAAGAAGCAAAACATGCTGCATGTGGCTGAACCTGAGTTACCAGCCTTGTTAAGAGCTATCAATAATTATCCGACTATGGATGTGCGTATAGGCTTGCAGCTTTTAGCTATGTTGTTTTGCCGACCAACTGAACTAAGACAAGCCAAGTGGCAAGAATTTGATTTAGAGCAAGGCTTATGGAATATCCCAGCCGAGCGTATGAAGAAACGCCGTGAGCATCTTGTACCGTTGCCAACTCAAGCCACTACCCTATTAAAAGAATTGCAAAGCTATGAAACCAATTCTGAATACTTATTTCCGAGCAGATCGGATAAGAGCAAGCCAAAGTCAGACACGGTTTTCATTATGGCTTTGCGCCGTATGGGTTATGAGGGCAGACAGACACCACACGGATTTAGACATATTGCGAGTACCTTGTTAAACAATCGTGGCTTTGATGAACGCCATATCGAGGCAGCACTGGCACACGTAAAGGACGGTGTGGCAGGTGTATATAACAAGGCTCAATATTTAGATGACAGAGCAAGCATGATGCAATGGTATGCCAATCATTTAGAAGAAGTTGCAGACCAGAGCATTATTCAATTCAAAAAAGCACAGTGACAAGGCTTGTCGCACTACTAGCCAATAAATGCACAAATAAAGGTAAATATAGATTATATTTAGTTTGCTAGGTATAGGCAGGCCAGCCGACAAGCAAGTACCCAACTTGTTTACCTAGCATCATTTTGGGGGATGCTGTGGGAGGCATTTAATTGTGATTTTACCCTATTACACATTAGAGCAAGCCTCTAGTGTTTTAAACAATAAACTTAAATCTGATATTTATAATCCTAAGTCAATTTTAGTTTTAGCTTTAAATTATCAAATTGATTTACATGTCCATTTTTATGGTGACTGGAAGTTAGATTTTGATTGTCATATTCCACTTGATTTAACAAATATTAAAAATAAATCTATTTATTCAGCAATGATTTATGACCTTGAAATTTTTCTGCGAAAGTCTTCTTTATTGAGTAGCTTTTTTTTGAGGTTGAGTGTTGATGCAATTGATTACTTAATAGTTAATAAAAAGGGGCTGGCAGTCAATGAAGCAACATGGTTTGATACAGTGTTGTGTCTTAAAGATGCCTTAAAGCCCGAGATCGAGCAAAATTCATTACAAAATTATCTTTTAAGGGAAATAGAACATCCTCCTTTTTCATCACTTGATGAAAGCGAGATAAGGGAGGTATCTTTTTTAGCAATCTACCCAACTACATCAAAATATGAGGAAACCAAGCCAAAACCAATAAAATATGATGATGAGGAAGATATTTTTTATCCATTTTTAAAATTAAATAATGTATTCATTACTCATGCACAGCTCGAAAAAATTATTAATAGCAGTTTGGTGGAAAGAAATGTCTTGAAAAATAATGAGAGAAAAGCACACCTGATTACTAGTGCTCAAAGAGGTGTAAGTAAAGAAAAACAAAATGCTAAGCTGGCGGCACAAACATTAGCAGATTTTCTTTGGAGAAATGATAAGGATAAAAGAATTAGAATAAAAGAAATGGCTATAAATGTACGTGCTGAGTTATTTAATACAAATCATTCAAGCCAATTACCAGAAAAGGCTGAAAGCCTCGAGGATTGGATTAGAGAAATAGCAGAGAAATACCCTCATAGCAGAAAAGGCGGTCGTCCATCAAATAGGGAGTAACTTCAACTTTACCTCTATTAAGTTGAAGTTGCTTGCTTTTTGCCAATATAAGATAAATCCATAATTGCCCATATCCTTTCATATATGGGCTTTTTTATGACTATCAAACCAATCCGTGTTCAATTCAAAACCGCTTGTGAGCTACTGGACATAAGCCGCGAATCATTGCGCCATATCGTGCGTACAGATGCCACATTTCCCCGACCTATCAAGACTGGCGACACCAAACAAGCACCAGTCTATTTCGACTATGCCGAGCTTGTAGAGTGGCATAACAAGCAGCGTTTAAGCCTTGCAACTATGGAGGCTTGAATCATGAACAAAACTACTCAAGACCAAACCATCCTAAACCACCTCAAAAGCGGTAGAAGCATAACCGCCGTTGAAGCTGTGCGTTTATATAACTGCTACCGCCTAAGTGCGAATATCGAGCGTTTACGCAAACAAGGGCATGACATTGTGACCCATCACGAGAAAAACAGCCGAACTACTGGCAGCCATGCACGCTATGAACTTAAAGAGGTGGCAGCATGAAACCATCCGTTTTTAACTTCAATGAGCACGGCGTTCGGATTGCCTTTGATGCCAATAATGAGCCGTTATTTTGCCTTGCTGATGTATGTAAAGCGTTAGGGATGCAGAGAGCCAACCCTAGCCGATTTAATTTAAATCCAAAGGGTACACATAGCTTGTGTACCCCCACCTCAAGCGGAAATCAGTTTATTACTTTTATTAGTGAAGAAAATCTATATCGCATTGTTTTCAGATCGACTAAACCCGAAGCACTGAACTTTCAAAACTGGGTATTTGCAGAGGTATTGCCGACTATCCGCAAGACTGGCAGTTATTCAGCAAGACAGACCGCCTACGAAGAATTAAACCGCCTTTGTATGCAAGAAAAGGTATCAAAGGACAAAGGCACATTTCACAGCTTGGGTATGCACCGCCGTAAGCATGAAAAGCATTTAAACGCCAAGCGCATTCAAACATGCAAAGCAAATCTACAGCTAACTTTTAAAGGGGTAGACAATGAATAAATATGTAAACCCTGAATTTTTCAAAGCGTTTGACCATTACAAAGCAATGCTTGCCCAGTACGGAGAACACCACCACATCACAGAGCAGGCACTCATTTTGACAATGCACTACACGCCTGAGCATATCAAAGAAGAAATGCACCAAAAGGCTAAAGAACTAAACCTACTGCCACCGCCAAGCGGTTACACCGATGACGGCGAACCTATGTACCGCCTAGAGGACATTGCAAAGCATTTCGGTATTAGCCTTGAAGAAGCAGAACATCGTTTATTGCAGATGATGGATAACCGCCAGCAAGTCGGATTATCAAATGACGGCGTTTTGATTAATTCAGATATTCATATCAACCGTGTGCAGTGAGGGGGAAGCATGAGCCAAATCATAGATTTTAAATCCGAAACTCAAGCCGACAGCCAGCCCATGACCGATGACGAAATGCGGTTAGCCAATATCTACGATGTTGCAGTCGGCTTAATTATTGATATTGAGGAGGGCAAAAACTTCTCAATGTCAGAAATCAAAGCACAGATGATTGAAGTCCTAGAGATTATTCAGGAGGAGCTGTAAGCATGAAAGATTTATATACCTACGTCCTTGCTTCATTCACTCCAACAGATCAAGCCGACATTGAAGCAGATTTAATCCTGAATGATGAGCCTATGAAATTCTTACAGGTCACTGGCATGGATGGCGACATTGCAGACGTTATCGAGGCAAGAAAGCAGCTTTTAAATGATGGAAATGCAAAGGATGTTTTGATTCTTCATTTAGGCAGCCTTGCCACCTTGAATGATGCAATTTTGAAAGAGGTAGCAGCATGAAAGAGCTATTTTTTGAAATGTTTAAGGGACTACTTCTAGGCATGTGCTTTGTTTTGTTTTGCTTTGTTATTGCAACTCTAAGCCGTTCCGCTTATGCTGTAGACCTCTCAAAATCGAATAGCGTCACCCCACAGCGTCATTGTGGTTTTATTGTGCCCAAGTTTTGCAAAGCCTCTCAAGCTGTGCAGAAAACAAGCGCAAGCGTTTCAGCTACGCCAACAAGGCTGCAATCCCTCTATGAGGGGATGACACGACAAAATAAGTCAGCAATGGCGAATATGTCGGGCGGTTCTATTCGACCGAGAGTGAATCCCCTCACCAGTTTTAAACATGGTGAAATCTCTCAAAACTCAAAACGAATAGGAGGCAATCATCATGCCTAATCAAAATCAAAAACCATACAAACCAGAACTTAGTTGCACACAGGCGTTTTTCATTCCACACCCTGATGCCAACCACTTAAACGCTCAGGATACTGTGCAGAGCTTAGTAGCCAGTACAAAAGACCTTTCAACAGTCATTTTTAACTGCTTTGATGATGGCACAAAACTTGTCATTAAAGATGAAGTTGTAGCCAATCTTATTTATGAGATGCAAACCAAGCTAGAAATGATTGAGGCTATTTTGCCGATGGCTTTCAATGATGGGGAGGTTTAATCATGTCAAATTCTAAAAAATATGATGCTACCGATGTGCTAGACATGGCGACCTTGATTGAAGCAGACATGCAATGGACTAGCTTTATGGTTACTGACATTAAAAAGCGTTTAAAAGCGGTCAGAGCAGAGTTAAACAGCAATAGTGCTATAGCACTTCACTATTTAGAGCAGGCAGTAGACTTATATCAATACGTTGCTGAATGCCGTTTAGATTACCACTCAAGAGAAGCGGAAAGACTTGCGCTTGAGTGCAGCAATATAAAAGGGGGTGAACATGACACTACACCATGACACCCCCGAGCTACTCAAGCCGTTGGATATTCTAGCGCAATGCACAGAGCTTATGCGAACAGATGAGGCATACATTGAGCATAAACTCATACAGCGTTTTGGCAGTCCTGAACAAAAGATTCATGTTGATGACAGCATTGTCACCATCAACGGCGTTAGCTATGACAGTCCTATTGTTTTGCCAATCTACAATGGGCATCTTGAGCTTGTTCAATGTGCTGTGATGCAAGACAGCAAGCCTGTGACAGTCATGCCCGATGGATTGGCTAAAGGCTTTGCGAGGTATGGTCATTTTGACCATGCCAAGCCTGTGATTGTGACCTACAACCTTGAGGCATTTTTTAAGATTGCTCAGACAGGGTACGCCGTTGCTTTAGTGCTACTCCCGACATTGTGCAACTCAACTCTACCAGTGTTAAAGCCGTTTGATTTTGAACAGATGCAATTTGTGATTAATCAATTAACACAGGCAGGCTATCAGCAGCTTTATATGCCTATCAGACCTGAACACCTAGAAGCATTTAAACCACTGGAAGAAAACACCGCCGTCAGATTGTTGAATCAATATCAAGATGACTTTGAATGTGACTTGTCACAGTACGAAAGCGTGGAGGATGTGCAGGCATTTTTAAATGATGCGATTGAGCAACTGCCTAAAAGTGAGGTATTGCCTAAAGGACATTTAGCCAAGCCGATGAAGTGGGAAAACGGTCATTTCCACATTACAGAGGCAGGCTTATATTTTGTTGAAGAAGATAAAAACGGCATTAGCCATAAGCGTTTTATCTCAAGTCCTGTATTGGTCACAGCAAAAACAAGGGACGACTCTAGCAACAACTGGGGTGTGTTGCTTCAATGGAAAGATGACAACGACGTAAAGCATATTCAAGCCTTGTCAATGGAGTTATTTCAAACAGACGGCGCAGACCTACGCAAAGCCTTAGCCTATCAAGGCGTAACGATTGCACCCGACCAACGAGCGAGAAATCTTTTTCAATGCTACTTAATGAGCTATCAGGCAAACCGTTATGCCTTATGTGTAGATCGTGTGGGGTGGCATGAAAATGTGTTTGTATTGCCTCATGTGCAGATCGGACAAACAGCCGATAATGATTTAATTGTTTATCAGGCAAGTAACACCCTAGATAACCGCTATCAGAGCAAAGGCACGTTGGCACAATGGCAAAGTGATGTAGCGCAATTGGTCGCAAGCCATAGCTTGTTAGTGTTTTCTCTATCTACGGCGTTTACTGGGCAGCTACTCACACCACTAAATCAACAAGGGGGTGGCTTTCACATTAAAGGCGGTTCATCTAAGGGAAAAAGCACAGCCTTAAACTTGGCTTGTTCAGTATGGGGAAATCCTAAAAACTTCTACCGTACATGGAGAGCAACAGGCAATAACCTAGAGCATACCGCCTATATGCACAATGACGGCTTTTTAGTGCTAGATGAGATTGGAGAAATCAATAACCCGAAAGAATTAGGAAACATTGTTTATATGCTTGCAAATGGCATGGGCAAAGGTCGCATGACCAAGCAAATTACAGCAAAGCCAATGCACCAATGGAAAGTTATATTTTTATCCAGTGGAGAGAAAAGCCTTAAAGACATCATGCAAGAGCAAGGACAAAAGACCAAGCTAGGGCAAGAGATACGCCTTGCTGATATTGATATAGATCAATCAGAGCATGGCATTTTTGACTGTATAGACTTTGCAGAGGATGGAGCAAAACAGTCCATTGAACTTGCTAAGCGTTTAAATCAATCCTATGGCGTGGCAGGCATTGCATGGCTTGAATATATCACCAGTCACAAAGACCAAATGATTAAACAGGCAGAGCAGTTGCTAGACCAATATCGAGAAGCCTTAGCAGCCCATCATACGCAAGGGCATATTGTACGAGTGGCAAATTATTTTGCCCTTGTAGCCGTTGCAGGCGAATTAGCATCTCAAGCCAATATTACAGGGTGGCAATCAGGCACAGCGTTTAACGCCGTACAACAGGTATTTAATCAATGGTTAGGCAGTTTTGAGCAAGTCGGAGATTTTGAGGACAGGGAAATGCTTGCACACGTTAAGGCATTTTTTGAGGCAAACGAGTCTAGCCGTTTTGAATCTATTACACCCGACCCCGACCATGCAGAGCGCATTTACAACCGTGTTGGCTACTGGAAGATAGAGAACGGCGAAAAAGTCTTTTATGTATTGCCTGAACAATTTAAAAAAGAAATCTGCAAAGGCTATGACAGCAGAAAAGTTGCAAGGGCATTGCTTACCCATAACCTGTTAGAGCATGACACAGGTAAGAGCGTTAAAACTGTTCGCCTACCATGCCGTAATCTTGCCGTTAAAGTTTACGCTATTAGGGAGAGTATCTTTTCACAGGAAATAGATATTTTTGAGGGTAACAAAGGTAACAAGGGTAACAGCCTTGATTCTAAAGGCTTTGAGCGTGTTACCCAAGCCAAAATAGAAAAGGTAACAAGGGTAACAAGTGGGGTAACAGGGGCAAGCAATACATCCGTGTTACCTGTGTTACCTAACCAAAATAAAAAAGGTAACAAGGAAAACCCTAGCAATATCAATAGTGTTACCTGTGTTACCCATGTTACCCAAGAAAAACAGTCATGCCGTGACCTAGTGAGTGAATCGGCACAGTTAAAAACTCAACCGATGGAGCAACCAACACCAAAAAAACAGGTAAAGGCTAAAGCATCACCGCCTAAAGAAGTGATAGACACAAAGACGCTTGATATGTTTGGGGGTGGAATATGAACATGCAAAAAGCACTAAACATAATTCAGTTGGCAAAGTCGCACCAGTGCAGATTATTTATCGCTCCACCTAATCAATTGAGATGGGAAAGCCCAATCATGCCACCTGATGAGCTACTGGAGGAATTGAGAGCCAATAAGCCCATTTTGATTGAGTACCTGAAACACACAAGCCGTGACCTATCAATGTTGGTTAAACGTGCGCTAGATGGCTACCATTGGCTGCTAGACCGCAAGCACACCCATTACCGCTATAACGGTGTACCTATTGTGACCGCACGTATAGCAGCAAGCGAATGGAGGGAAACAGTTAAGAGCGTGTTAAAGGTCGATGATGCTGAGTTGCATATCATTGAGAGATTGCTCATTCAAAGCGAGCAGCTTGTATATTTTGACCATGCAAAAACATTGCTCACTACCCCCGACCAACTAGAGCAGGACTATATGCCCGATGACAACACAGGGGCAGCATTTAATGCTTGGTTATCTATGCCATGCGAATTTATACACAGTTGAGAATTGAACAATGCCAAACGTGAACAAAGCAATCGTGATGGGTGTGCTAGGTCGTGACCCTGAAACTAAGAATTTTCCTAACGGCGGTAGCGTCACTAGCTTTAGTGTGGCCACAACCGACCACTGGAAAGACAAGACCACTGGAGAGCGCAAAGAGGCTACAGAATGGCACAGAATCAGCACCAACAACCGATTAGGAGAGATTGCTAGTCAATACCTCAAGAAAGGCAGCAAGGTTTATATTGAGGGCAGCTTGCGTACAAGGAAGTGGAAAGACCAAAGCGGTGCAGATCGGGAAGTCACAGAAATAAAAGCCGATGTTCTGCAATTGCTATGATGCACTTCACTTTCCGACCAACTGCAAAGCAAGTGAGCAGTAAACTGTTTTATAATTGATGTAGAAAAATTGCTGTAGTTTTTTTAGTTTTGCCCATACTCCCCAGTATGGGTATTTTTTTTGGCTGCAATTCAGTATTCAAGTATTACTTGATAACTAGGCATCTTAGACCGCATTAGATCGGCAAAGTCTAATTAGACAAAACCTCAGACATGATTTAGCTATTTTTAGCTATAAGTAGCTGTAGTTTAGTTATTTTGTTTTGACATTTTCACAAACAAATATTTAGTGGATTAGCAAAATATTCCACTTGGTTGTGTAACGGTTTTCAAATTCCCGTGTAACGCTTTTCAAATTCCTGTGTAACAGAGCCAAGAAAAGTATGTATTGAACATGAAAAAAAGCTCAAAAAAGTATGTATTGAACAGGAGTCATTGCATGTAACAAACATGAATTTTCCCGAGTAACGGTAGACATGAGTATTATTTAATCAATATTTCGTGTTTTCTATTCAAATAATTATTAACACTGGCTTAATCAGTTTTAAAAGTTTAATACTTGCAAAAGCTACCACTATTTTACGCCGTATTTTTGTTGGACAAGGGACAGTAATTTACTTTGACAACACGGCTTTTAAAATCGACCAAAAGCCCATTCAACGCCATATATGGAAAGGCTTTGCGCTATTTTCAAGAAGTCTAATTTCATCAAAGTACATCAAAGTAAATTCTTAATTTCGTCCAAGTACGTCCAACAAGAATGTGAAAAATATAGAAATCCATCCAAGTACATCCAAGTAAATTAGAGCGACTGGCATTTTAGCGATACGACACACCCATAATTTAGAAAGACAAGACCCAACCAAAAACCACTATAGAAACCACCTCAAAGCCTTTTTACATAAGCATTGTAGCGTTTCTATATAGGGTGCATTTCGTCTATCTACGTCTAGCAAAAAGCCTCCTCTTTGTGTCGCTACGTGTCGCAAATCTTGCTATACAGAACCACCGCCAAAAGACCCACAAAACCATGCTCAAATGCGTTCACAGTACGGTTTACGCCGTAATAGACAAATACCTATCTTGTATAGCTACGTATAACAAAACAGCCTTAAATCTTGCTGTACAGCACCATCATAAAAACAGACTAAAAACACCCTCAAACATATATGCAGCAGGGTTTACAGCAAAAATGAGGTAAACGCATCTTGTACAGCTACGTACAGCAAAACAGCCTTTTTTATAGGGGTGCAAGTGTGATTGTTCTATCAATAATTTATTGTTTTCTAAGGTAAACGCAAAATTGCGTTGGCTAAATCTATGTTTTAAAAGCAAAGCTCAAAATTGAGCAACGGCATTCACTGAGCGCAAAATTGCGTTGTGTTTCGCAACAACTACAAGGGATGGGCGGAAATGTGGTTTTAAGGCTTAAAATCCCAATAGAACTACAGCGTGATTAGTCGGGCGGTTTACTGCTACAAATAGCCTGAACATAGGACTACCCCCCCACTGGGGGATATGGTCAATCTTGCTCACATTTCAAAACCGACCAAGTGAGCACCTGAGCCACAAATAAAAGGAGCAGATCGAATATTTAGTTTTTGCGTCCACCAAAAAGAGGAAGCGAAAAAACACAGCAGACAATTAAGCCAAATCTTCATTACATTACTGGAACGCTGAAACGCTACTTTATATCTCAACAACATTTTTAAAACGCTGAAACCCTTAAACACCAAACCTTTCAGACTAATTTAAAATGATAGATATAAATGTAAACTACGTTTTAGAAATTCTCCGAGATGTCGATAGTTGCGAGGACTTTGCCCCCGCTTGGGGTGCCGCGGGAAAGAACCTAGAGAAACTATTAATTAATGTGATGGATTAAATCGAGTGAAGTAGGTCATTGTTATGTGCTATCGCAGCTAGCATATTCTTATTGTGTACTGTGATTATATCACGGCAGATACACCGCACAACCTTTTAATCTCGTGTCATGTATTGTGGCGACTACATGACTGTATGACCGCATGACTACATGACTGTATGACTGTATGACTACATGACTGTATGACTACATGACTGCATGACTGCATGACTGCATGACTGCATGACTGCATGACTGCATGACTGCATGACTGCATGACTGCATGACTACATGACTGTATGACCGCATGACTACATGACTGTATGACTGTATGACTACATGACTGTATGACTACATGACTGCATGACTGCATGACTGCATGACTGCATGACTGCATGACTGCATGACTG
>OGVG01000075.1_pt1 | contig 12051 bp, 10 predicted proteins | sample 1575691 | NCBI WGS metagenome assembly OGVG01 (sample SAMN07581545, study PRJEB24739) | freshwater metagenome | reverse complement strand
GTTTCCCAGTCACGATACACCTTTTTTATACACAACACCTTCACCACAAACTGAACAAATACCAGTTTGTGGTGAAGGTGTTGTGTATAAAAAAGGTGTAATTGTCTTTTACAAAAGTGTTTTGGGCAGAAAGCCAAACAATACTAAAAATTGCTAAAAGCGCAAGTATTTTCTTCATAAGTCAAATAAATTTTAACAAAAATAATAATTAATCGTTATTATGATTGCTAAAACTGTATTTTATTTTAAAAAGATAAATTCTTTAACTAACAAAAATGATAAATAGTAAGGAAATCTAGATTTTTTTCCAAATTATGACGTCTTTCTGTAATTCCAAACCGCCCAAGAGTTAAAGAAAACTGCCATTCCTAAAATGGAGATAAACTGAGGAATTAAATCTTTGAATCCAGAATTTTTGAGCATAATTAATCGAATGACTTCTATTAAATATGTTAATGGATTTAGAAGCGTCAGTTTTTGAGACCATTCTGGCATGCTTTCAATGGGCGTGTATAAACCGCTCATTATTATAAAAATCATCATGAAGAAAAATATGATAAACATCGCCTGTTGCTGCGTTTCACTATAGGTGGAAATCAATAAGCCGAATCCTAAAATGGCTAAAAGATAAACTCCCACAAAGAAATAAAGCAGTGGTAAACTCCCGTAAATTTCTATCCCATAGACAAATCTGGAAACCAAAAGTCCCATGGTAAAAGCTACATTTGCCAAAATCCAAAAGGGAATAAGTTTCCCGAGGATGAAGGTAGATTTTTTGATGGGAGAAACATTAATTTGTTCAATTGTGCCAATTTCTTTCTCAGAGACAATGTTTAGCGCAGAAAGCATTCCGCCAACTAGCGTCACAAGAAATGCCAAAATACCAGGAACAAGAGCCAATCTGTAGTTGTAAAATCTATTGAACCAAAGGGTAGCATTAACTTCTAGACCTGCATTTTTTTGAAATTCTACCAATTGTGGGGAGAGTTTTGTTTGGATATTTTGGTTGTAATCTTGTAAAATTTGTGCTAGATAGCTTCCTCCCAATCCTGCTTTAGTGCCGTTTATTGCATTTATTGCAACTAATACTTTTTGTTGATTTTCCCTCACCAAATTTTGTTCAAATTTTGGTGGAATTTCTAGAATAATATCTGATTTTTCACTTTCAATGGTTTCAAAAGCTTTTTGGTAGTCTTCGCCGTAATATTGTAATTTGAAATAGTTACTTGCGGTAATTTTTTGAATTAATTCCCTTGAAAAACTAGAGTGGTCATGGTCTACAACAGATAGATTGATGTTTTTTATCTCATAACTTGCTGCTAAAGGCAAGATGATGAGCTGCATCATCGGTGTAACAAAAATAATGGCCAATATAGATTTGTTCCGAAAAATTTGTCGGAATTCTTTACGAAGTAAGAAGAGTAGCTGTTTCATTTTAAATTTTAGCGTTTTGTCATTCTGAATGGAGCGTAGCGTAATGAAGAATCTATTCTATTTCTTTATTTAAAAATTTCCAATCAGGATTAACATCTTTTATCAAATTTTCTTTTTTAATCTTGTCCAACCTTTGAGTTGTTTTTCTCTTGCTATTGCAATTTCAACATTTTGATTCGTTCCTCATTTCGTTCAGAATGACAAAATGTAATTTTTTGCATCATTCCAATCTTATTTTAAATTTTTTCACAGCAATCGTGAAAAGAACCATCATCATTCCTGTTAAAATTAAAAGAGATTTCCAGATTACGGAGAGTCCTGTTCCTTTGATCATAATATTTTTAATCATGATATAATACCATTTTGCAGGGATAATATTAGACATCACTTGTATTGGAATGGGCATATTTTCGATAGGAAACAAAAATCCGCTTAGCATAAGTGTAGGAAGCATGGTTCCCATCAACGAAAAAAGAAAAGCTTGTTGTTGAGTTTTTGAAAAAATAGAAATTAAAATCCCGATAAGTAAATTGGTGATGATGAAAATAGTGCTCACAAAAAATAGTAAAATAATGCTTCCTTTTATGGGTAAATCCAGTAAAAAATAACTTAAAATCAAAATCACACTTAAAATTCCCATCGCTAAAATAAAGTAAGGAATAGTCTTAGAAATAATGATAAATTGAGGTTTCATAGGTGAAACCAATAGAATTTCCATCGTTCCTGTTTCTTTTTCTTTTACGATGGCAATTGCGGTCATCATCACGCAAACAATCAATAAAACGAGTGCAACAACTCCCGGAACGAAATTAGGCGCTCCTTTCAGTTGAGGATTATAGAGCATTCTAATTTCTGGAGAAACAGAAAACGTTTGCAGCGTTTCCTTTTGTTGACTTTGATAGAAATCTAGGACAATATTTTGGAAATAATTCGCGATTTGATTTCCGAGGTTTACATCTGTTCCATCCACTAAAATCTGCAATTTTGCTTTTTTTCCTTGCGTTAAATTTTCTGAGAAATCAGAAGGAATAACGAGAAGTAGCTTTGTTTTTCCGTCTTTAAAAGCGTTTTCAAAGTCTTTGTTAAAAGTCAGATTTTTTTCAATGTCAAAATATTGATTTTCATGAATTTTAGAAACCAATTGTGCTGAAATAGTACTTTTATCTTGATCAAAAACAGCTACTTTGGTGTTTTTAATCTCCGTAGAAAGTGCAAAACCGAACAGCAATACTTGTATAATTGGCATTGCGAGAAGTATGATTAAAGTTCTTCGATCACGCAGAAGGTGATAAAATTCTTTTCGGATAAAAGGGAATAACTGTTTCATTTTTTATTTTGTCATTCTGAATGAAGCGAAGCGTAATGAAGAATCTCTTATTTAAACAGATTCTTCACTTCATTACATTACGTTCAGAATGACAAGTGTTTATTTTATTATTAATTTTTAATTCTTCATTAATCAGCACTTCTTTTTGCGCCTCTGGCTAATTGATAAAATACTTCGTCCATGGTTTTGGCTTGAAAACTTTTTTTCAAATTTTCAGGAGAATCAATTGCCGCAATTTTTCCGTCAACCATGATGGAAACTCGGTTGCAATATTCGGCTTCATCCATATAATGCGTAGTGACAAAAATGGTAATTCCTTGTTCTGAAGCATCATAAATTAAGTCCCAAAATTGTCTTCTGGTAATAGGGTCTACACCACCAGTTGGTTCGTCTAGAAAAACAATTTCTGGCTGATGAAAAATGGCGACTGAAAATGCCAGTTTCTGTTTCCAACCCAGCGGAAGTTCGGAAACCATTTTGTTTTTTTCTTGTTCTAAACCTAATTTCTTAATGAGTTCTTTGCTTTTTTGTTTGATTTCCTTCATGCTTAAACCATAGATTCCGCCAAAGAATTCTAAATTTTCTAAAATGGATAAATTCTCATACAAAGAAAACTTTTGACTCATGTAGCCTATGTTTTTTTGATTTCTTCAGCGTTTTTGTAGACATCAAATCCAGCAACCATCGCTTTACCAGATGTAGGAATAGAGAGGCCGCAAAACATACGCATTGCGGTGGTTTTTCCAGCGCCATTTGCACCTAGAAATCCGAAAATCTCTCCTTTTTTTACTTCAAAGGAAATATGGTCTACCGCAGTAAAATCTCCAAATGTTTTAGTGATTTGTTCGGCTTGTATGGCGATTTCTTTATTCATGATTTGAGAGTTCATTTTGTCATTCTGAATGGAGCGTAGCGTAATGAAGAATCTATTCTATTTCTTTATTTAAAAATTTCCAATCAGGATTAAAGTCTTTTATCAAATTTTCTTTTTTTAATCTTGTCCAACCTTTGAGTTGTTTTTCTCTTGCTATTGCAACTTCAACATCTTGAAAATGTTCATAATAAACTAAAAAGAAACATTTGTATTTTGAAGTAAAATGTTTATTCATAGCATCGGGATTTTGATGCCAATACAATCTTTCTTTCAAATCATTTGTAAAACCGATGTATAAAACGGTTTTATTAAGATTTGTAAGTATATAAACATAATAATTATGTGTTCCTAAAGTTTTCATTTATTTCATTTAACAGATTCTTCACTTCATTCGTTCCTCATTTCGTTCAGAATGACATACAGCAATTTATTCTGATAATAGTAAAATAAAACTATCTTCTATGGTAGCTTCTATTTTGTTGATTTCAATTTTGTTAAATCTTTTTTCTTGTAAAAATTTCTCAAGAGTTTCCTTTTTAAAATCTTTTTCTTTTTTAATCACCACATGTACAAATTCGCCAAAGGCATAAGTATTTTTAGTGGTTTCGTATTCTTTAAGGATTTTGATGAGTGCAGGAATATTTTCGGTTTTTACTTCGTATAAATCTTCAGGATAGCTATTACAAATGTTTTGTGGAGTGTCAATTTTTAAAATTTTTCCGTTTTGCATGAGAGCAACTTTGTCACAGAGTGTGGCTTCATCCATGTAAGGAGTTGCTACCACGATGGTGATTCCTTGTTGTTTTAAGCGTTTCAGCATCTCCCAAAATTCTTTTCTCGAAACTGGGTCAACTCCTGTTGTAGGTTCATCTAGAAATAAAACTTTTGGCTTATGAATCAGAGCGCAAGAAAGGGCTAATTTCTGCTTCATTCCGCCTGAAAGTTTACCAGCTTTTCTGTCTTTAAATGGTTCAATCTGCTGATAAATATCTTTGATTAAATCGTAATTTTCTGCAATGGTAGTATTGAAAACACTCGCGAAAAACTCTAGATTTTCTTCTACAGATAAATCTTGATACAGAGAAAATTTCCCTGGCATATAACCAAGAATTTGCCGAATTTTTTTGTAATCTTTAACTACATCAAGTCCTTCAATTTCAGCAGAACCAGAATCTGGATGAAGAAGGGTAGTCAGCATTCGAAAAATAGAGGTTTTGCCACTTCCATCGGGACCAATCAACCCGAAAATTTCTCCATCTTCTACCGAAAAGGAAATGTTATCTACTGCCAGAATTTTCTGTTTTTTTTCGCCGTAAGATTTTGATATGTTTTCTACTTTTATCATTATTTTTCAACGCAAAGGGCGCAAAGAATTTTTTTACAACTTTGAAAATGTGTTTTAAGCTCGCAAAGAATCATCAAAGATGATTAGCAAAGTCCACAAATTTTTTAAATTCACTATTTACAGTGAAGCAAATTCACTATTCATAATTAAAGTTTCACTTCCCCGTACATTCCAATTTTTAGAAAGCCATCATTTTTAACATGTATTTTGGTAGCGTAAACAAGATTGGCTCTTTCATCTTTGGTTTGAATGGTTTTGGGAGTGAATTCAGATTTTTGAGAAATCCAGTAGATTTTTCCGTTCATTTCTTTGGTTTCACCATTTCCTGCATCAACTAAAATTTTTACATTTTGACCTACTTTAACTTTTGCCAATTGATCTCCTGTAATGTAAGCTCTTAGAGTCATTTCATCTAAATTCGCCATTTTATAAATTGGTTTTCCGATAGTGGCAAACTCACCTTTATTCATGTATTTGGTAAGTACAATTCCTTTAATGGGCGAAGAAATAACATTATGTTTCAATTGTTCATCTATTTGTAGAACTTTCTTCTCGGTAGGATTTTTTTCACTTAAAATCGCTCTGTTTTGTATCGAAACTTGCTCTTTCGTTGAAGAAATTTGTTGATTCAAAGTTTGCAATTGAGCATTGGCAACAGATATTTGTTTCTGAACAACAGCAACTTGCGAATTAGCATCATCGAGTTGTTTTTTGGTTGCAGCATCAGATTTTACCAAATTTGAAACTCTGTTTCGTTCTCTAATTGCAGTAGAAAGTTGTTCTTGCAACACAGCAATATTTCCTTTTTGTGCATTCATTTGAGATTGCAAAACTTGAATTTGCGGATTGGCAGAATTGGTTTTTTCGTCAATCGCATTGATAGAAGCCAAAACCTGTTCTTTTTGTAATTCTACGCCTTTTCCGTCGATTAAACCTAAGTTTTGATTGGCTGTTAATGCATCTCCTTCATTGAGATTGAGTTCAAGGATTTTTCCTGTAGCTTCCGCCGTAATGATTATTTCATCTGCTTCGAAAGTTCCAGAAGCATCATAATCTTGGTCTGCTCTTTTGCAAGAGAAAATGGTCAAAACTAGGAGAGGAAGAATATATTTTTTCATTTTTTATTTTTTGTAAAGTTGTACAATCGTGAAGTTGTTAAGAAGTTTAATTTCCCCTTTCCATTTTCAATTATTTAGTTGTGCTTTCAAATTATATTGCGTCAATAAATATTGAATTTCGTGGGTAATTTTTGTGAGAATTGCTTGTTCTTCGGCGTTTACTTCACGCAGATAATCATTGGTATTGATAACGCCATTTTCTAATTGAGCAAGACTTGCCGTTTTGATGTTTTTTCTTAGTTCAATCAGTTCATTGTCTTTATCTATTAAATTTTGAATTTTTTCAAGGTCATTTCTTTGTTGGATTTCAATAAAATTTTGGTTAAACAAGAAGTTTTCTCTTTGGATTTCGATATCTTGTGACTGATTTTCTAACAAAGCCAAATCGTTTTTCTGAGTGTAAAATCCAGAAATAGGAATGTTAAGTCTAATTCCACCAATATAGAATATGTCAAACTCATTTTTCAGCATATTGAAGCCCGGTTTTCCATATCCACCTTGGAAAAATGCTCCTAATTTTGGAGTGTTTTTAGTATTGATGATTTTTCTTTGCGTTTCTAGAAGTTGTTTCTGTGCATCAAAAAGTTTTAGTTCTGAACGGTTATTATTCTTCGTTAAGAGAATTTTTTCAGGAGTTTCGAGTTGAGTATTTTCGTCGATATTTTTCTTGATGAAGTAAGAAAGCATTTGCACGAAATTTTGCTTTATTGCTTGAAGTTCAATTTCTTTTTGTTCAATTTTTACCAATTCTGCTTTTAAAACATCTAGATTACTTCTGAAAATAACCCCATTTTTCAATTGAGCTTCTGCTTTTTTGATACCTTCTTTGATGTCAAGTTTTGTGAATTGCAGTTGAGTCCATTGTTTATTGGTTTGTAGAATCCCAAAATAGAGTTGATTAATTCTCTCTTTCAGTTTGTCTAATTCCACTTCAGTTTGTATGGTTTGAACTTCAGATTGGATTTTGGCTAAATTTTTCTGATTTCTAATGTTTCCGCCATCGTAAATGGTTTGAGAAACGTCTGCAAATACTTTGTATTGGTCTTTGCTGAGAGGTTCTACATTCACGTTTGGCAATTTCACGGGAAATTGAGTCACATCATTTTGGTAAGTAGCTTGCGCTGTAATGTTGACTTGAGGGAGCCAGCCTTTCAGTGCATTTTCTGTAGTGTATTGCTCTGCTTTTTTAATCAATTCTTGCTTTTTGATTAAAGGATAATTTTCTCGTGACCATTGGTAACATTGTTCAAGGGTAATGGTTTCTTGGGCATTAATGAGTCCTATGAATAAGAGGAAAATGTATTTAAGTTTTTCCATCGTTTTAAAGATTTTCAGTTTTTATTTCTAAAAGTTGTTTCATCCAGATTGGAACGAGTTTTCTTCTTTCGCTAATGAATTGGTGGTATTCTTCTTCATTAGTCAGTTCAAAAGCATTAAAAACGGGTTTTGCGACGAAAGGAAAAATGGTCATCGCTAAGAAATTGACTGAATAATGCAATGGATTGATTTCTGGTCTTTTTTCTTTGATTTGTTTGATGATGATAGAGTTTTCAAAAATTTTATTGATAGGAATAATCTTAGAAATGTTAGAATTTTTTTTCTGAATTTCACTGATTACAAAAAGAGGAAGATTAGGATTTTTAGACAAAATTTCGAAATATTTTTCTGAAGCCAAGTCAATTTTTTCTTCTAAAGAAGTTTTCTCGTTGCTTAAAATAGGGAAGATTTTTCCGAAGAGTAGCACTACTTTTATTTTCATCACTTGTTCAAAAAGTTTTTCTTTACTTCGGAAATAGTAATTGAGAAGCGCCAGATTTATTCCCGCTTTTTCGGCAATATCTCTGGTTCTGGTTCCTGCAAATCCTTTTTCGGTAAAGACTTCTGAAGCTGCTTCTAAAATTTTTTCTTCGGTGGTTTGTTCTTGTTCAGTCATAACTTTAACTTTTCATGAAGCAAATTTACAATTAATTTTTTGATTTAAACAAATTATTTAATCAAATGATTAAAATTTATTTTTGAATTTTGGCGAGAGCGAAGCGAGCGTCAATTGTTTTCAAAGAAAAACGCAACTCATTGCTGAATTGCGTTGCTTTTATTTATATTCTTCCCACCACTTAGGATAAATTTTTTCATCATCTTGCCAAAAAATTTTCTCACCAATTTTTGGAGTGATTACTCGTAACTTCTCTTTGTTGAGTTCGTGGAGTTTTTCCATAGGTTCATACCAAGAATGAAGCGCCAATTTGAATTTAGAATTATGAACTGCAATCATTCTTTGCGCGTTGAGGTCTTTCATCGCCTGTAATTGTTCACCAGGAAGCATATGAATGTATTTCCAAGCAGCGTTATATTGTCCGGTTTCTAGGATTGCCAAGTCGAGTTTTCCGTATTTTTCTCCAATTTTTTTGAAGTGATTGTCGTAACCAGAATCTCCGCCGATATAAATTTTAGAATTTGGTGTTTCCAAAACAAAACTTGCCCAAATTGCTTGGTCTCTTTTGAATCCTCTACCAGAAAAATGTCTGGCTGGTTCTGCATTAATTTTAAAACCGTTTCCTAAGTTAGAACTTTCGAACCAGTCTAATTCTATAATTTTGGAAGGTTCATAATCCCAAGATTCTAAATGCGCGCCAGTTCCTAAACCTGTAATCACTTGTTTTACTTTCGGACGAAGTTTGGTAACGGTTTCGTAATCTAAATGATCCCAATGATCGTGGGTAATCACCAAATAATCTAATTCTGGAATATCTTCTGTGGTGTAAATGTCTGTTCCGTCAAAGGCTTTGTTGGTGAATTTCAGAGGAGAAACGCTTCCGCTGAAAACAGGATCAACTAGGATTTTTTTACCATCAATTTGTAGAAAATAGGAGGAATGCCCCATCCAAATGTAGAAATTTTCGGTTGGGTTAAGGTTTTTTAAATCTGTTTTGGTGAAATGGAATTTCTTTTTGGGAGTTGCATTTTCAACTTTAGAAAAGAAAAAATTGAATAGAACTTGTGTCATAGAAGTTCCTTCTGCCAATTGTGGAGTAGGATTCAGGTTTTGGAATTTTCCGTTTTTGTAATGAGGTGATTTTAGAATTCTTTCTAATCTTTTTCCAGAAGGTAACTCTCCAAATTGTTTGCCTTGCATAAAAAGATATGTTTCTATTGCAATAGCTGCAATGAGTATGGTAAATGTAATTATCATTTTTTTTAAGAATTTCATATAAATATTGATACGCTAGAGTTTTTTGCTTTACTTTAATATTAATAAAATAAAAACAAAAACACAACCCATTTCTGAATTGTGTTTATTTTATGATTAAGACTTTCTAATTAAAGTCCGAATTGTATTTTGAAAAGGTCTGGATAAATACCTATTGCAAGAATTGCTACAATGATGAAAACTGCAATAATATTATACGTAATGCTTACTTTTTCTGAACTTTTAAATGTAGTTTCTGTATGGAAAAACATTGAAATAATCAGTTTTAAATAATAAGCGATACTTAGTGCAGAACCTAATACAGCAATCAAAACTAGGAAAGCAGCTCCATTCATCGCTTGAGCAAAAATGTTAAATTTCGCTACGAATCCTGCTGTTAATGGAATTCCTGCCATTGATAATAATGAAACGGCTGTTACAACTGCTAATAAAGGTTCAGATTTTGCCAAACCTTTGAAGGCTTCAAATGAAGTTTCTCTTTTTAGTTTTTCTACCCAAATTAAAGTCATAAATACTCCAACTGTAGCGAGTGAATATGCGAATAAGTAAAATGCTAAATTATATACAGATAAGCTGTTTGCTCCAAAGAAAATTAAGCCTAAATAACCTGCATGAGAAACAGAAGAATAAGCCAGCATTCTCTTAGCATTGGTTTGCGCTAATCCCATTGCATTGGCTAATAAAAGCGTGATGATGACTAAAACGCCTAGAATGTTAATCCATTCTTTAATGCTTCCTGCAAAAGCAAGATTCATAACTTTGAAGAAGGCAAAGAATGCAGCAATTTTTACTACAGAAGCCATGAATGCTGTAATCAATGATGGAGCACCTTGGTAAACATCTGGACTCCACATGTGAAAAGGAGCTAGAGAAACCTTAAATGCCATTGCTACCAACATTAACATGATTCCCATTACAAACATTAAGTCTTTAGGATTTGCTACGCTGAAAGTATTGATTACATGAACATCAAAACTACCTGTGCTTCCATAAATTAATGCAATCCCGAAAAGAAGGAATCCTGTAGCAAATGCTCCCATTAAGAAATACTTAATTGAAGCTTCGTTTGAGCGTAAATCAGTCTTGTTGCTTCCAGCCATTACATATAGCGGAATAGATAAGATTTCGATTCCTAAAAATAGTGTTACTAAATTTGTAAAACTGAAAAGAATTACTGCTCCGATTAATGAAAATAACATTAACGAATATAATTCTGATTGGTGACTACGGTGATTGTTAAATGCAAAACCTCCTAAGAAGAAAACTAACAATGTAACCACTAAAGAAATTTTGGTAAATAGAGCCGCATTTTCATTAAAATCAAACATAGATTTGTATTGATTAAAAAATGCTAACTCAGGAGAGAAGCTTACACAAAGTGCAACCAAAAGTCCCAAAATTCCGATATATCTTGCAAATTTTCCTTGATTATAAACTCCAGAAAATAATGCTAATACTGCCGTAAGGAATAAAACTACTAAAACACTCATTATTTATAGATTTGAGATTTAAGATTTGAGATTTGAGATTCTCAAAAAACAAATTCTAAAATTTATTATTTTTTAACCCTTAATAGAAGAGTAGATAAACTTCAACGAACTATTCACCATTTCTAAAACACCGCTTGGGAAAACTCCTAATACGATTACCACTACAGCCAAACTTGCCAATACTACAAATTCTACATTAGAAATGTCTTTTAAGGTACTTACCACTCTTTCATCACCTGTTCCAAACATGGCTTTTCCATACATTCTAAGAAGATAAACTGCTGCTAGAATAATAGTAAGACCTGCAAAAACGACTACCACTTTATCATAATCAAAAATAGATTTTAATAAAATAAATTCGCCGATGAATCCATTCGTTAATGGAACTCCCATAGAACCAAGTAATAAAATCATGAAAAGTGTAGCAAATTTAGGAGCCGCTTTAGCGTAACCTCCCATTTGTCTGATGTCTCTTGTTTTGAATTGTTTGATTAAAATATCAGCACAGTAGAATAAACCTACCACATTAATACCGTGTGCAAAAGTTTGAACTAAAGCTCCTTGTGCTCCTTCGAAAGTAAAATTTCCTTGAGCGGTAAGAATAGCAGAAGCAAAAATACCTGCAACCATTAATCCAACGTGTGAAAGCGATGAGTAAGCGATAATTTTCTTAATATCATGGTGTACAATTGCAATAAGCGCTCCGTAAACCACTCCAAGAATAGAAAGAATCATCACTACTTGCCCTGAAGTTCCGAGTAAAGCAGTTGGTGCAATTGGTAATAAATATCTTAAAACACCATAAATCGCCATTTTAAGCATGATACCAGAAAGCAACATCGTTCCTTGAGTAGGAGAGAAGGTGTAAGTATCTGGTTGCCAATTGTGAAGAGGGAAAATTGGTAATTTTACAGCAAAAGCTAAGAAAATTAACCAGAAAACCACTACTTGTTGTACTTCGTTTAAGTTAGCGTTGTATAAATCTGTCAATTCAAAAGATGCAGCATGGTTGTAAACATAAATCAAACCAATGAACATAAATAATGAACCTACAAAAGTATATACGAAAAACTTGGTGGTAACTTTAATTCTCTTTTCTTCGTCCCCCCAAAGTCCAGCGATGAACCAAATTGGTATAAGCGTTACTTCCCAGAAAACGTAGAATAATAATCCGTCTAAAGCGGTGAAAACACCTACTAAACCAAACTGCATTAATAGAATTAACGCATAGAAATTATTATTGTATTTCTTGTTT
>OGVG01000074.1_pt1 | contig 12069 bp, 13 predicted proteins | sample 1575691 | NCBI WGS metagenome assembly OGVG01 (sample SAMN07581545, study PRJEB24739) | freshwater metagenome | reverse complement strand
GTTTCCCAGTCACGATAGCTACCCTTTTACATGATTTAAAGAAAATGGCAGATTACACAGGTCATACAACTGCTCTAGAAGCTGCAAAAATTGCCAGAAAAGCCAATGTTAAAAAATTGATTTTAGGTCATTTTTCTAATCGCTACCATGATTTATCGGTTTTTCTCAATGAAGCCTGTGAAATTTTCCCTGAAACCTATCTTCCAGAGCAATTGGAAGCCGTTAAAATTTAAGATTTACGATTTTTGATTTATCATTTTTATTTCGCAGTTAAAGTTTAACTCTAATCAATCTGCAAAATTTGAAACATCAAACATCCATCATCCCACAAATTATGATGAACGAGCAAGAAATCTTTGAATTTCTCAATCAAAAAGCCGAACAATACAATCATGTAGATTTTATTGAAGTGGATCCTATTTCTATTCCGCATCAGTTTTCTTTGAAACAAGACATAGAAATTTCAGGATTTTTCGCGGCTACAATCGCTTGGGGAAATAGAAAATCCATCATTACATCTGCTCAAAAAATCATCGATTTTATGGGAAATTCTCCTTACGATTTCGTGATGAATGTTACCCTAAAAGATTTCAAAAAATTAGAAAATAAGGCGGTTCATAGAACTTTCTCTGCAGAAGATTTCGAGCAGTTTATATTGAATTTGAAAAGCGTTTATACTGAATTTGAAAGTTTAGAAAACTTATTTCTTTTAAAAGAAAACGAAGAAAATTATTATCACGCTATCGAAAGATTTAGAACTCGTTTTTTAGGAGAAATTCCGCACAGAAGCCATAAACATGTAAGTTCTCCTTATAAAAATTCTGCTTCAAAAAGATTGGTCATGTTTCTGCGATGGATGGTTCGTCAAGATAAAAAAGGCGTAGATTTTGGCATTTGGAAAAACCTTTCTCCTCAATATTTATCCATTCCATTAGATGTTCACACTGCCAATATTTCCAGAAAATTAGGAATTCTCACCAGAACTCAAAACGATTGGAAAGCCGTAGAAGAACTCGACCAAATCATCAGAAAATACCATCCAGAAGATCCTGCTGTATACGATTATGCGCTTTTCGGGATTGGCGTTTCTAAAGAATTATTATAGAAAACTTTTCTAAATGTGGAGGAGTGCTTTTGCGATAGCAAAGTAGATTAACACACCTAAAATATCATTAGAAGTGGTGATAAACGGACCTGTAGCAATTGCGGGGTCTATTTTATTTTTCTCCAGAACAATAGGAACAATGGTTCCAATAATTGCCGCTACCATAATTACTGCTAAAAGAGAGATAGAAATGGTGACAGAAACCATCAAATCATTATGGTTAATCAATAAATTGAATCCAAAAATAATTAAAGAAAGTATCATTCCTGAAGCTGCAGAAACGCTTACTTCTTTGAATAAAGTTTTAAAAGTATCTTTTCCTAAAGTATTATTCGCTAAACCTTGAACGATAATCGCCGAAGCTTGTACTCCAATATTTCCGGCAGTTGCCGCAATCAGCGGCACGAAAAACATCAATGCAGGAATTGTTTGCATAGCACTTTGATTTCCTTGCAAAACTCTAGAACCAATTAAACCACCTACCATTCCAATGAATAGCCAAGGTAATCTCGCTTTGGTTAAATGAAAAATGGTGTCACTAGAGTCAACGTCTTGAGAAATCCCCGATGCTAACTGGTAATCTTTTTCTGCTTCTTCTGTAATAAAGTCGATAACATCATCCACGGTAATTCTTCCGACTAATTTTCCTAATTTATCAACAACAGGAACTTCGAACAAGTCATATTTTTGCATGAAACGCGCAACTTCTTCAGCAGATTCTGTATCTTTAACGTATTGAATTTTAGAGTTATAAACATCTGAAACTCGAGTAGAAGATGAAGTGGTTAATAATTTTTTGAGACTTAACAAACCCAGTAATTTTTCGGAATCATCTACTACATAAATAGAGTAGACTTCTTCCATTTCTTCGGCTTGTTTACGCATTTCTTTGACCGCAGAAATAATAGAAAGATTTTGATTCACTTTTACCAATTCGGTTGCCATTAAACCACCTGCTACATCTTCATCATAACGCAAAAGTTCTACAATATTCTGTGCGTGCTCCTCGTCATTTAAGTGCTGAATAATTTCATCTTGTTGATATTCAGGCAATTCCGCAATAATATCTGCCGCGTCATCCGAATCAATTTCGTTGATGATATTATCTGCAATCTCTTTGGTAGAGAAGTTTTTTAGGAATTTTTTACGCTCGTCTTCGTCTATGTAGAGTAGTACTTCTGCAGAGCGCTCATTATCCATAATTTCGTAAAGAAATTTTTGATCTTCTTCTTCTAGAATTTCAAAAATATTGGCAATATCTACCGCTTCTACTTCCGAAATAGCTTCAGAAACAGCTTTTACATTTCTTTCTTCAATGAGAAATTGTAAGGTATGAGATATTTTTTGCTCTTCAATCACAGAAATTAATTGGAATAAAAAGTTAGAATTTTTGCAAAAATACAAAATAAGAGTTCAAAAATTCGCATTAATAATTATTAAAGTCAAATTTTAGTCGATTTTTAATCGTAATTTTGTCAAAAAATTAAGCAAAATGAAGTTTAGAGAACTTAAAACAGAAAATAGTACGATGCTCGATAAAATGGCAGACAGCGTTATCAGTTGGATTGGTTCTACCGCTTCATTGGTCTTTCACACATTGCTATTTATCACCAGTTTTTTACTTCCGCTATTTAAAGTGGTAGATTTCGAAGAAATGCTTTTGGTTCTCACCACAATTGTGTCTTTAGAAGCAATCTACTTGTCCATTTTTATTCAAATGTCTGTGAATAAGAGTAACAAACACATAGAAGTGATTAAAGAAGATGTAAACGAAATTCAGGAAGACATTGATGAAATCCAAGAAGACATCGATGAAATTCAGGAAGATATTGACGAAATTCAAGAAGATATCGACGAAATTGCTGATGATGAAGACGAAGATGAGCATAAAGAAAAAGCTCAAAAAGTAATTCTCAAGAGCAATGTTTCTAATAACAAGCAAGAAATCAAGGAATTAAAAGCTAAAATTCACGATTTGCAAGCGAAATTAGAAGATTTGATACAGAAAGATTTTAATTAATTTTTCGCAGCTTTCCATTCTTGAGTAAAGTTGATGAAATCTTCTACACTCAGTTCTTCTGCACGTTTATCCATAAAAGCATGAGATTTTAACACTTCTGGAATATCTAGAGATTTCAGTGCATTGCTCAGTTTTTTTCTTCTTTGGCCAAAACCTGTTTTTACAATTTGCTTGAAAAGAATTTCATTGCCTTCCAAACCATCTTTTCTGTTTCTGGTAAGTTTGATGACTCCAGATTTTACTTTTGGAGGCGGGTTGAATACGTTTTCGTGAACGGTAAACAGATATTTTACATCATAATACGCTTGAACCAAAACCGACAAAATTCCATAATCTTTGGTTCTAGGAACCGCAGCGGTACGTTCTGCCACTTCCTTTTGGAACATTCCTACCATTTCTGGAATCTGTTGATAATTTTCTATAATCTTAAAAAGAATCTGAGAAGAAATATTGTAAGGAAAATTGCCAATTACCGCCACTTCTCCAGAGAAAACATCACTTAAATTAATTTTGAGAAAATCACCTGTAAAATGCTTATTTTCAAATTTTTGATAATGTAATTTTAGGTATTCTATGGATTCTGTGTCTATTTCTGCAACGTAAGTTTCCGTAGGTTTTTCGAGGAGATATTTGGTTAAAACACCAGTTCCAGGACCTACCTCTAATACATATTGATATGGTTGAAAATCAAGACCTTCTACGATTTTTTTGGCAATATTTTCATCAGTTAAAAAATGCTGACCAAGATGTTTTTTTGCTTTTACGTTCAAAATTTTTAAGATTTTTTAACACAGTTTTGTGTTTGTTCAGGGGCAAATTTCGGAGTTTTTTTTCTATTTTAGCAGAAAATTTTTTATTGATGGCAAAATTAGCAGAAGATTTAAACAAGAAAAGGCTCCGTTCTAGCAACATTACCGTATCCATTAGTATTGCATTGGTATTATTTTTAGTAGGACTTTTTGGGTTGATATTGATAAATGCTCAAAAATATTCGGATTATATCAAAGAGCAATTGGTGGTAGAAGCTTATTTTGATGATTATATAGATCCTAGAGATTCTGCGAAAGCAGAGCAGTTGCAAAAATTAACTTATGAAAGAATAAAATTGCAACCTTTTGTGAAAAAAGCTAAATTTATTTCTAAGCAAGAAGCTACTGAACTTGCCAAAAAGCAATTGGGTATAGAAACAGATGCGCTTTTTGAAGGAGATATTTTCCCACCATCTGTAGAAGTTACTTTGAAACCAGAATTTGTAGATCCTGTAAAAATAAATGATGTTGTAAAAAAACTGAATGAAGTAGAAGGCGTAAAAGAAGTGAAAAACGATAGTAAATTGACGATTGAAGTTTACAATAACCTCAATAGAATTTTGACTTGGATTTTAGCATTTTCTATCTTATTTTTAATCGTAGCAATGGTGTTGATTAACAACTCTATTCGTTTAAAAATATTCTCTAAACGTTTCATTATCAAGACTATGCAATTGGTAGGTGCAAAACGCAGATTCATCTTAAAACCATTTGTAAAAGAAGCAGTGATTTTAGGAATTATCGGTGCTATTATTGGTTTAACTGCCTTATTTACAGGTTGGTATTTCTTTACCAGCGAAATTGGGACTCCATTTGTACAAGATACCAATCAATACATTTGGTTAGTTGCAATCGTATTTGGAGTGGGAATTCTTATTACCGTCATCAGTACAGTTTTTGCAACTTGGAGATTCTTAGCATCTAGCGTAGATGATTTATATTACTCATAGAAAATTTTAAAAATGTCTAAAAAACAAACTATAGAAAAGTCTGAATCCCAGCACAATCCTTTTTATTTTGGCAAAAAAAACTATCAACTCATGTTGGTAGGATTGGCTTTAATTTTAGCAGGATTTCTTTTAATGCTCGGTCCAGATGCTAATACAGTCGACGGAAAACTAGATCCTAATGCATGGAATGAAGACATTTTCTCCATTAGAAGAATCAGAATAGCGCCGTTATTGGTGATTTCTGGATTTGTAGTTCAGGTTTTCGCGATTCTTAAAAGAAACAAATAAAAACATTTTAAAAACTAAAGAATTAAAAGATTTGAATTGGTATTTGAATCTTTTAATTTTTTTATCACAATACAGTTTATGGATTTAATCAGAGCAATTATTATTGCAATCGTAGAAGGACTTACCGAATATTTACCCGTTTCTTCTACTGCACACATGATTTTCACGAGTTCATTTTTTGGAATTCAAGAAGATGAATTTGTTAAAATGTTTCAAGTTTCTATTCAGTTTGGAGCTATTTTGGCGGTAGTATTTTTGTATTGGAAGAAATTTTTTGATTTTAAAAACATTAAATTCTATTTAAAATTGGCAGTTGCCGTTTTACCAGCTTTGGTTCTAGGAAAATTATTTGATGATAAAATAGAAACGATATTAGAAAAACCAATTCCTATCGCAGTTGTTCTGATTGTAGGTGGTGTCATTTTACTTTTTATTGACCAAATCTTCACCAAACATACGATAGATGATGAGAAAGATATCACTTTCAAAAAAGCATTAACGATTGGTTTTTGGCAATGTCTAGCGATGATGCCAGGAACAAGTAGAAGTGCGGCTTCTATTATTGGTGGAATGCAACAAAACCTTACCAGAAAAGCAGCTGCAGAGTTTTCATTCTTTTTGGCAGTTCCTACTATGTTAGCGGTTACCTTTTATTCAATTTTTGTAAAAGATTGGAATCATAATGGAGTTGAGCAAAAAGGTTACGAAATGATTTTTGCGACTCCAGAAAACACGATGAGTTTTTTCGTGGGGAATTTGGTAGCATTTGTAGTTGCGGTTATTGCAATTAAGTTTTTCATTGGTGTTTTAACCAAATACGGCTTCAAACCTTGGGGTTGGTATAGAATTATCGCAGGAATTTTATTGCTGATTTATTTTGGTTGGGTGAAGTAATTTCATTTTATACTTTTTACTTTGAACGCAGAAGATTTTTTAAACGGACAAGTACTTTTAGTGGACAAACCTTTGGATTGGACCAGTTTTCAGGCTGTTAATAAATTGAAGTACAAACTCAAAAGAGAGTTCCATCTTCCTAAAAAATTTAAAATCGGTCATGCTGGAACGCTTGATCCTAGAGCAACTGGCTTATTGATAGTCTGCACCGGAAAATTCACCAAGAAAATTCCAGAAATTCAAGATGCGCCAAAAGAATACATCGCCGAAATTAAAATTGCCGTACAAACAGAATCTTACGACACCGAAAAACCAGAAATCCTTCACACTGATTATTCACACATTACAGAAGATTTCATCCAAGAAACTTTGTCAACATTTGTAGGAGAAATTGAACAAAAACCGCCTGTTTTTTCAGCGATAAAAATAGATGGAAACCGCGCTTATGATTTAGCAAGAGCTGGTCAAGAAGTAGAAATGAAATCCAGGAAAACGACCATACATTATCTCAATAACATCGAAATTCATCTTCCTTTTGTTACTTTTACCGTAGGTTGTAGCAAAGGAACATACATCAGAAGTTTGGCGCATGATATTGGTCAAAGTTTAGGAGTTGGTGCTTATCTTACTCAACTCAGAAGAACCAAAATAGGAGAGTACTATGTAGAAAATGCACATGCAGAAATTTTGGAAAATGAGTTTAGATTTGAAAATTTCTAACCATGAAAAACTATTACTTTTTATTCATTTTTATTAGTTTTTTAGGATATTCTCAGCAAAAAGGAAATCTTAATCAAGGAATTTATTGGAGTACAGATGTGCAAGTTGCCTATGGATTGGCAAAAGCAGTTGCAGATATCGTGAATGAAGATAACAATGTAGATTTTAATGCCAATGCTGGAATCACTTCTGTTATTGGTTTTCAACCGATTCATAAAATAGGTTTAGGCGCTGGTTTTCGATACAATTACATTTATGATAATATCCATAATTTGTATTTTTTGGTTCAGCCAAAAATTTATTTAGACAATGCCGCAGATTCTGGATATATTTATCTCAATGCAGGATTTGCCCTTACTAAAAGTGATGTGAGAAAAGCCAGAGTATATACTTTAGGGATTGGTGACCAAAATCCAATCAATGTGAGAATGAATTATTATTACTCTTTTTTTCTGGAAAATCACAGCATGAATTTCGGAGATGGACTAAAGAGTAACTTTTATATTGGGTTAAATCTTGGAATTACTTTTCACTCCAATAAAGTGATAGAAGAATAAAAAAAATAAAATTTGTGGAAACGCGTATCAATAAATATTTATCAGAAGTAGGTTTTTGTTCGAGAAGAGAAGCCGATAAACTTTTGGAACAAGGAAGAATTACCATCAATGGCAAAAAGCCAGAATTAGGAACTAAAGTTTCTGATGCTGATGAAATTTGCGTAGATGGCAAAAACATCAAAAAAACAGAAGAAAAACACGTTTATATCGCCTTTAACAAACCCATCGGAATTGTTTGCACCACAGATACCAAACGTGAAAAAAATAACATCGTAGATTACATCAATCACCCGAAAAGAATTTTCCCCATCGGTAGACTTGATAAACCTAGTGAAGGATTGATTTTATTGACTTCTGACGGTGATATTGTGAATAAAATTTTACGCGCCAGAAACAACCACGAAAAAGAATACATTGTACGTGTAGACAAACCCATTACACCCAAATTTCTAGAAAAAATGCGCAATGGTGTTCCGATTTTAGACACCGTAACCAAAAAATGCGAAGTAGAACAAATCGATACTTTGCAATTTAGAATTGTACTTACACAAGGTTTAAACCGCCAAATCAGAAGAATGTGCGAATATCTAGGCTACGAAGTAAAAAAACTGAAGCGCATTAGAATTATGAACATCAAATTGGATTTACCGATAGGAAAATGGAGAGATTTAACCGATGCTGAAATGAAAGAACTGGCTCAACTTCTCCAAGATTCTAGTAAAACTTTTGATTAAATTCATCAGAATTTCTCACAAAAAAAAGACTGATGGCAAAACTTCTTTGCTTTTCTCAAAGCATTGTCGTTTCTGTCATCAGTCTGCAAACATGGCCTCTGCAATCTTTATTGCTTCAATTCCCGAAAAATGTTTAATTGCATCTTTTTAAATTCTATCGCAGATATTTCTAAAAATTTTGCTATTTTTCATTAAAACATATTCCATTGCTCGGGCAATTTTATCAACTTGAATTTGGGTTGAGCTATTTTCTTGTCAAACACTTCTGTATTCTTCTGAAAAACAACCAAAGTCTACGTTGACTATTTTTAAGTCTTACTTTAAGAATCTAAGTTTCTTTATCTCTTTGTTTCAAAATTCTTGTGAGAAAATTTTAAAAAACTATTTATTAATAAATTAAACTTTGTTCTTTTTTTGGTATCAAAATCAAGTTTGAAGAAACTTCACAACTCTCATTTTTCTACCTAAAAGTTTGACTTGTTTATTGATGTAAAGGTAGCGTAGAAATTTACTTTTTATAGACTAATTTGCTTTCTGTTTACTCACTTTAATATATGATTTATGCACAATCATTTTCATCTAAAAGTCTTTATTGATAGACGTTTGTAATTTTATGCACAAAATAAACACTTACTTATTCATGTAAAAGTGTATTAGTTTTTAATTTTCAATAGATTGAAAAGTTATCAATTACCAGATTACTCCATTCTTTTTACAGGCTCTAAATTTTTTAATTCTTCCTCAGTAAAAAGTCTGTAAATAATTTTAAAAGTTTTTCCTAATGGTGTTTCTAGAGAAAAACCACCTGGTCCGAAACCGTCTGTAACATCTAGCGTAAAATTCGAAAATTTCCAGTATTCAAATAAATCTCTATCAATCCAAAACTCAAAACCATCTACCAAACCAATCATGGCATCATTGGTTCTTACGTAGAAACCTCCTTTTTCAAAACATTGAGGCTGGGTTCCTTCGCAGCAACCACCAGCTTGGTAAAACATTAAATCACCGTGTTTTTCTTTTAGCGTTTTAATGACTTCCAACGCTTTTTCTGTTACGTCTAATCTTTTTACCATTTCTAAATTTTTTTTATAAAATTAAAAAAAGGAATGCTGATGAACAACATTCCTTAAAGTTTAAATCACAAGTGAACTAGAAAAATCCTAGTTTATTTTTGTTGTAAGAAATCAACATGTTTTTTGATTGTCTATAATGATCAAGCATCATTTTGTGGTTTTCTCTACCAATACCAGATTGTTTGTAACCTCCAAAAGGTGCGCCAGCTGGATATGCGTGATATTGGTTCACCCAAACTCTACCTGCTTTTATCGCTCTAGGAACTCTGTATAATTCATGTGCATCTCTCGTCCAAACTCCCGCTCCTAAACCATACATGGTATCGTTCGCAATTTCTATCGCTTCTTCTGTAGATTTAAAAGTAGTTACCGCTAAAACTGGCCCGAAAATCTCTTCTTGGAAGATTCTCATCTTGTTGTGCCCTTTAAAAATGGTTGGCTGAATGTAATATCCACCTTCTAAATCTCCACCTAGATGATTCACTTCTCCACCGCAAAGCAATTCTGCTCCTTCTTCTTTGCCTAATTTGATGTAAGAAAGGATTTTATCTTTTTGAATTTGTGAAGCTTGAGCACCCATCATAACGGTTGGGTCAAGAGGATTTCCTGTTTTGATGGCTTTAGTTCTTTCTACCACTCTTTTTAAGAATTTATCAGCAATAGATTCATGAACCAATAATCTAGAAGGACAAGTACAGGTTTCCCCTTGATTTAGAGCAAATAATACCGCTCCTTCAATGGCTTTGTCAAAAAATTCATCATCTGCATCCATCACAGAAGGGAAGAAGATGTTTGGAGACTTACCTCCCAATTCTAAAGTCACTGGAATAATATTTTCTGTAGCATATTGCATTACCATTCTACCTGTAGCTGTAGAACCTGTAAACGCTGCTTTAGACACTTTTGGATTGGTCACTAAAGTTCTTCCTAACTCTACGCCGAAACCGTTGACAATATTCACCACACCTGCAGGAAGTAAATCTTCAATTAGCTCCATTAAAACCATAATAGAAACAGGCGTACTTTCTGCTGGTTTCAAAACTACACAGTTTCCTGCAGCTAGAGCAGGAGCAAGTTTCCAAACCGCCATTAGAATAGGGAAGTTCCAAGGAATAATTTGTGCAATTACCCCAATTGGTTCGTGTACAATGATAGAAACAGTGTCTTTGTCTAATTCAGAAATAGAACCTTCTTCAGCTCTTATTACACTAGCAAAATATCTGAAATGGTCTACTGCCAAAGGTAAATCTGCCGCCATAGTTTCTCTAATGGCTTTACCATTATCTACGGTTTCTACTGCAGCGATATAGGGTAGATTTTCCTCAATTCTATTCGCAATTTTATTCAAAATAATGCTACGTTCTGTAGCAGAAGTTTCGCTCCATGTTTTGAAAGCTTCAGATGCAGCATCTACAGCCATTTCTATGTCTTGCTTCGCAGAGTGTGCTGCTTTTGCCATAACTTTTCCATCAAGTGGGGAAAGCACTTCGAAATACTGTCCTGTAGAAGGAGCAGTCCATTTTCCGTTAATGTAATTGTCGTATTTTTCTTTTAAAACCGGACGATTGATGTGTGTTGACATAATTTGTTGAATTTTTAATTTTCAGCCAAATTATCTTAAACATGACAAATGTCATGGTAAAATCGTCTCAAATGATAGTATAATAGTGTTTTGAAAATATTGATTATAATACTTTAATATAAATCTTGTTTGATTGAAAAATTATTATATATTTAGCCAGATTGATTATTTTATCAAAAAAATCATTCATGGTTTATGATACGAGAAGACAAACATTTGCTCTATACGCCTGAATTAACGGGACATGAGCAATTACAAAATATAATAGAAAACAAGACTACATTTACTTTAAATAATTGTGAATTTTCTCTGTATGAAACGCATAAGAAGACAGAAGATGTTAAACTAAAGTTTAATGATTTGACTTTTACAGCGATGTTACGAGGGAAAAAACACATGAAATTGGAAAATAAATCTGAGTATTTTGATTATTTTCCTGGTGAAACGGTTTTAGTTTCTCCCGGTGAAACAATGGTCATCGATTTTCCAGAGGCAGACGAAACTCCTTCACAATGTATTGCATTAAGTTTCAGTCCAGATTTTGTAGAAAATTCTTTGCATTATCTCAATACCAAATTAATGAAAGTAGACGAAAGCACTTGTTGGCGAATTTCTAGCAATGAATTTTATCTGTTTAACAGTTTACCACTGGCTTCTGCAACCAATAATCTCATGAGAATTGCCATGGAAGATAACATGAATAAGGATATTATGGCAGATTTGGCACTGAAAGAATTATTGGTAAGACTGATGCAAACTCAAGCAGGAAAACTCATTGAAAACGATTACAAAACCCTGAAAACTTCAAACCGATTAGCTTTTATCATAGATTATATTAAAAACAATCTGCATCAAAAATTAAGTATTGAACATTTGGCCAAATTGGCTTTCGTAAGTAAATCTAATTTCTTTAAACTTTTTAAATATGAACTCGGAACATCGCCTAATGAATATATTCTTCAGCAAAGAATAAAACGTGCAAAAGAACTCCTCAAAGAAAACCAAAGCATCAAAGAAGTAGCTTTTGCTACTGGTTTTTCTGACACCAATCACCTCATCAAAACCTTTAAAACTTTTGAAGGTATTACTCCGAAAAATTATCAACGAAATTTATTTTCAGAATATAAAATCGTTTCTTAAAATAAACAAAAACCGCTTCAATAAATTTGAAGCGGTTTTTAAGTATAGTTGAATTAACAAATTTTAGTAAGAATTTTTCTCTACAAAATGCTTAGCAATTTTCTCAGTTAACGCGATTACGTTTGGCTGATTGTTGTATTTTGTAAATCTTCTTAAACCAGAAAGCATCATTCTTTGCTCATCTCCATCAGCGAAAG
>OGVG01000073.1_pt1 | contig 12147 bp, 10 predicted proteins | sample 1575691 | NCBI WGS metagenome assembly OGVG01 (sample SAMN07581545, study PRJEB24739) | freshwater metagenome | reverse complement strand
TACGAGATTTCGCGGAGTGAATGGAGTTCAGACGTGTGCTCTTCCGATCTGTTTCCCAGTCACGATAACGAGCCGAACCAGATCCTTTTTGTTTTTTAAGTTTTCTAGTAGAAGCAGTAATTTCGCTTCTTTCTTTAGACTTATGAGTTCCTTGTCTTTGAGCAGCAAGGTATTGTTTCACTTCTAAGTAAACCGCGTGCTGATTTGGCTCAATTCCGAAGATAGCTTCGTCTAGTTGCACTTTTCTTCCGGTTTCTTTTCCTGATGTATTTAATACTACTAGTTCCATTTCTTGATAATTACATAAGAATTTTTAGCTCCCGGAACAGCACCTTTTACTACTAAAAGATTTTGTTCTGTATCTACTTTTAACACTTGAAGGTTTTGAACAGTTACCTGTTTTCCTCCCATTCTACCAGCCATTCTAAGTCCTTTGAAAACTCTAGAAGGGTCAGAACCTGCACCGATTGAACCTGGAGCTCTTAATCTGTTGTGCTGACCGTGGGTAGCTTGCATTACACCACCAAAGTTATGTCTTTTAACAACCCCTTGGAAACCTTTACCTTTAGAAGTACCTGTTACGTCTACATATTCACCTTCGTTGAACATGTCTACGATTATTTGATCTCCTACTTTCACTTCGTGCTCGAATTCATTTCTGAATTCCACGATTTTCGCCTTTGGCGTAGAACCAGCCTTTTTGAAATGACCAGCCAACGCTTTAGATACGTTCTTCTCACTCTTGTCATCGAAACCTAGTTGCACCGCCTTATAACCGTCAACTTCTTCGGTTCTGACCTGTAAAACCGCGCATGGACCAGCTTGAATAACTGTACAAGGGATATTCTTCCCTTCTTCGTTAAACAAAGATGTCATACCGATTTTTTTACCAATAATACCTGACATTATTAATATATTATACTTAAATTGTTTATTATAACTCCCTATTCTAGAGGATTTTAGTAATATCTACGTCTGAAATAGGCATACTTCTTCCCTAAAATGAGTGTGCAAATGTAAGAATATTTTTTGAACTGACAAACAGTAAGTTAAAATTATTTTCTTTTTTAATCCATTCATGTTCAGTCACTCGTGAAGTCATAAACTGATAATTATTCTATCATAACGATTAATTAAAATATGATGTTTGTAATTAGGAAACTGAAGTCCTTTTAATGCTTACATTTTTGCTATAAATTTAAAATAGCTGTCAAATCGCATATTTTTCGACACTTAATTTACTTTCATAACCTTTTTGAAAGCCGTATTTTTGCAAAATAAATTTAATCCTTTCTAAAAAATGAATCATTCAGTATACGTAATCACCTCTTCTGCACAAAGCGGAAAATCTATTGTAAGTCTCGGATTAATGCAAATGCTGAAACGCACCACTCCTAATGTGGCGTTTTTTAAGCCTCTTATTGAAAACAAAAATGTAGTAGACAATCATATAGATACTATTTTATCTCACTTTAATGTTAACATGAATTATGAGGATGCTTACTCATATTCTAGAAGTGAATTTACCGAACATCAAAATCAAGGAAAAATCAATGAGGTTTATGATACCATCATCGAGAAATATAAAAATTTAGAAAATGAATTTGATTTTGTATTGGTAGAAGGAAGTGATTTTACAGAAGAAGGTTCTGTTTTTGAAATAGATTTCAATGGTTCTATTGCCAAAAATTTAGGAATCCCAGTTTTATTAGTGGTAAAAGACAGTTTCGAAACCGTTCCTGAATTGGTAAATAATGTGATTGCAGAAGTCAATTCATTTTTAGAAAAAGACGTTAATATAATAGGAGTAATTGTTAATCGTTGCGAAAAAGAACAAAGCGAAGTACAAAAACTCATCAACAAAGAAATTAAAAAAGGAATCTTCGTAGCCGTTATTCCAAACAATCCAGAATTAGGAAAACCATCTATCCGCGAAATCATCAATCATATTAGAGGTCATGTTTTATTCGGGAAAGAAAAACTAGACAACATTGCGAAAACTACAGTTATTGGAGCAATGCAATTAGCGAATTTCTTGCCTAGAATTACACCAGACAGCCTTTGTATTATGCCAGGAGACAGAAGTGACCTGATTGTAGGAACTTCTTTGGCGAATATTTCACCGAAATACCCTAATATTTCAGGTATTGTATTAACAGGTGGTTTCACGCCAGAAAGATCTATTATCAAATTAATGCTCGACAATCAAAAACCTATTCCGATTATCACCACTAATCTCGGAACCTTTGAAGCAGCATCTGTAATTTCTAGAATTAAACCGAAAATTTACGCCGTAAATAAATCAAAAATAAAATTAAGTATTGACTTGTTTGAAAGTTCTGTAGACGTAGAAGAACTCAATACCAAAATAAACTCTGTAAAAACAGAAAGTCTCACCCCGAGAATGTTCCAATACAATCTCTTGAGCAATGCTAAAAAAATTCAAAAGCACATTGTTTTACCAGAGGGCAATGACGATAGAATTCTAACCGCTGCATCTCAAATTGCAGAAGACAAAGTGGCAAAAATTACCATTTTAGGCGACCCAGAAAAAGTAAAATCTAGAGTAGCGCAACTCGGATTAAACTGGGACGAAAGTAGAATTTCTATCGTAGACCCTCACAATAGTGAATTTTACGAAGACTACGCCAATACTTTATATGAATTAAGAAAATCAAAAGGTTTAGAATTGACGTCGGCACAAGATTTAATGCTAGATGCTTCTTACTTTGGCACCATGATGGTACACAAAGGTCATGCAGACGGAATGGTTTCTGGAGCGGTAAACACTACAGCTCACACCATAAAACCAGCTTTACAATTCGTAAAAACAAAACCAGGTTTCAAAACCGTTTCTTCAGTATTTTTTATGCTGTTAGATGACAGAGTTTTGGTTTACGGAGATTGTGCCATTGTACCAAATCCTAATCCAGAACAATTAGCAGAAATCGCGATTTCTTCTGCAGATTCTGCCAAAACATTTGGTATAGAAACACCTAAAGTGGCGATGCTTTCTTATTCTTCTGGAACATCTGGAAGTGGTGAAGAAGTAGAAAAAGTGAGAAAAGCTACAGAAATTGTAAAATCACTTCGTCCTGATATTCTAGTAGAAGGACCGATTCAATATGACGCTGCAGTAGATCCAATCGTTGGTAAAAGCAAATTGCCAAACTCACCAGTTGCTGGACAAGCCAATGTTCTTATTTTCCCAGACTTAAATACAGGAAACAACACTTACAAAGCAGTTCAAAGAGAAACTGGCGCATTAGCAGTTGGTCCAATGTTACAAGGTCTAAACAAACCGATTAACGATTTAAGTCGTGGCGCTACCATTGAAGATATTTACAACACCGTAATTATTACAGCGATACAATCTACTAACAATTAAACCTCATATTTAGACAGCTCGTCTTAGCAGCCCGACTTGAGTGGAGCTCTTTTTATTTTTTGAATGGAAAAAGCTTTGGAAAAAATAAAAAAGCGGGAACGGAAGGCGGAAAAGCTGCCCAAATTAAAATTTTAAAAAATTATTACATGAACATATTAGTTATTAATGCAGGAAGCTCATCTCTAAAATATCAAATCATCAATATTCTTTCTCAACAAGTTTTGGCTAAAGGTTTAGCAGAACGTATCGGAATTGAAGGGGGTAGAATCAAACATCAATATGCAACGAATGAAGGTTTCGGCGAATATATTTTAGAAGAAAATTTACCAGAACATGCAACAGCTTTCGAAGCGATTACCGGTTTATTAACTCATCCAGATTTTGGAGTTATCGAAAATCCAGAAAGCATCAAAGCGATTGGACACAGAGTAGTTCACGGTGGTGAAAAATTCACAAAAACGCAAATCATTACTCCTGAGGTGAAAGAAGCGATAAAAACTTTGATTCCATTGGCTCCACTTCATAATCCGGCAAACTTAATTGGGATAGAAGCTTCTGAAAAGTTCTTTCCAAATGCTGTTCAGGTAGCAGTTTTTGATACAGCGTTTTTCGCTACACTTCCTGAACACGCTTACCGATATGCAATTCCTAAAAAATTCTATACAGATAATAGCATTAGAGTGTATGGTTTCCATGGGACAAGCCACAAATTTGTATACAATGAAGCCAAAAAAATTCTGAAAAACAACCATTTGAAAGCCATTACCATTCACTTAGGAAACGGCGCAAGTATGGCTGCAGTAAATGAAAACGGAGAAAGTATAGATACGACTTTAGGTTTCGGGCCACTTTGCGGATTGGCGATGGGAACCAGAAGTGGCGATATAGATCCTTCTGTGATTTTTTATATGGTAGAAGAATTAGGCTTTTCTTTACAAGAGGTGAAAAACATATTGAATAAAGAAAGTGGAATGCTAGGTTTAGGCGGAAGCAGCGATGCAAGAGACATCAACGAAAAATGTGAACAAGGAGATGCTGATGCAAAACTGACTTTAGAATTATATACTTACAGAATTAAAAAATACATTGGTTCTTATTTTGCAGCGCTCAATGGAATTGACACGATAGTTTTTACGGCTGGTTTAGGAGAAAATGATGCGGTAGTAAGAAGTTGGTCTTGTAAAAATTTAGAAGCGCTTGGAATAAAACTAGACGAAGAAGCGAATGTGAAATTTAATCACACCAAAGTTCCTGTAGAAATTCAAGCTCCAGAAAGCAAGGTGAAAATTCTGATTATTCCTACGAACGAAGAATTGGAAATCGCTCAACAAACGTATGAATTGATTCAGTAATTAGATTTTAAATAATAGAAAATGATAAGAATTTAGACTAAGAATATTAGTCCAAATTTTATTTTAAAGGAAGTTTTAGAAATTTTATGTCGGAAAACAAGCATTCCCAAAAGTGAGCCTACACTTCCGCCAAGAAATGAGAGCAACAAAAGTACAAACTCCGAAATTCTATATCCACCACGAGTTGCATTTCTTTTGTCAAAACCAAATAGCAAAAAACTAAAGGTAGAAACAACTAGTATATAATTCAATATCATTTCAACATAAATGCTAATGGAATAGAAAGTCTTTTTGCCCAAGATTTTTCGCTGTGGTCTTCTCCTTCAAACTTTAAAGTTTGCCAATTTTTCTTCCTAAACTTTTTAGCTTTCATAATCTCATCTACTTTCATTTGATAAGGTTCATACAATTTATCAAGCGTTTCTGTACCGAAATCAAAATAGATTTTATGCGTTTTAGGATTCGGCAAATTGGCTTTCAAATAATTTTGAAAAGCAAGAGGAATAGGATTATTTTCTGACGCAAAAATTCCTGGCCAATGTGTAGACATACAAATTGCACCTCCAAAAACTTCAGGATATTCGCAAATAGCATACATAGAAATCAATCCGCCCATAGAACTTCCCAGAATAAAAGTGTGTGGAGCATCTGTATAAGTGCTGTAATTTTTATCTACAAAAGGTTTAAGTTCTTTTACTAAAAATTTCAAATATTCATCTGAATAGATTTTACCTTTAAAAAGTGATTGGTCTTTATTTCTGAAAAGATTGTATAGAGAATCTTGCTTTTTTTGAGACAAACTTTCAAAAGGTTTCTGCGGAAAATATTCGCTATGACGGTTTTTGTCTGCATTGTCTATGGCAACTACAATTGTAGGTTTTATTTTCTTCTCGCGAATGAGTTCTCCTAAATTTTCGTCTAGTTTCCATTCTTGTTTATTCCAAGTGATGGTTTCATCCCAAAGCATTTGACCGTCATTGGCATAGAGAACTTGGTGTTTTACTTTTGGATTATAGTTTTCGGGAAGCCAAATTCTCACGGTTCTTTCTCCGATGATTTCGGAATTAAAATTTTTGTATTCTATGATTTTCCCAGAAGAAACTTTCGGTGTTTGAGCGAAAGTAAAAAGGGAAAGAAGAAGGAACGCTAGGTTTTTCATTCGTTAAAATTTTGAATAAAATTACGAATTAAAACAAAACTCCCAAACTAAATAGTTTGGGAGTTTTTATCATAGCACGCTTCGACTTCGCTCAGCGCACGGAAACAAATTTTGATATTTTTAAGAGAAAACTTCTGTCTTCAGACATCCATCTTCTAACTTAATTATCACACTTTGATTTCTACGTCTACGCCTGAAGGTAACTCTAATTTCATTAGAGCATCTACAGTTTTAGAAGAAGAAGAGTAGATGTCCATCAATCTCTTGTGAGCAGAAAGTTGGAACTGTTCTCTTGCTTTCTTGTTTACGTGTGGTGATCTAAGAACTGTAAAGATTCTTTTGTGAGTTGGCAATGGAATAGGTCCGTTTACCACAGCACCAGTAGCTTTTACAGTTTTCACGATTTTCTCAGCAGACTTATCTACTAAATTGTAATCGTAAGACTTAAGTTTTATTCTGATTCTTTGTGACATTTTCTAATTTTTTAAAGATTAACCTCTTGCTTTAGCAATTACTTCTTCTGCAATATTTGTTGGAGCTGGTTCGTATCTCTCGAACTCCATAGAAGAAGTAGCTCTACCAGAAGATAAAGTTCTAAGCGAAGTAACATAACCAAACATTTCAGATAGTGGAACGAAAGCTTTGATAACTTTAGCGTTATTTCTATCATCCATACCGTTTACAGTACCTCTTCTTCTGTTAAGGTCTCCTACGATATCTCCCATATATTCTTCAGGTGTAACTACCTCAAGTTTCATAATAGGCTCCATGATTACCGCTTTAGCAGCTTTACCAGAAGCTTTGAAACCCATTTTAGCAGCTAATTCGAAAGATAATTGATCAGAGTCTACTGCGTGGAAAGATCCATCTTTAAGGGTTACTTTCATAGATTCTACTTCGAAACCAGCCAATGGACCGTTTTTCATAGATTCTTTGAAACCTTTTTCAACTGAAGGGATAAATTCTCTAGGAATGTTACCACCTTTAATTTCGTTGATGAATTCTAAACCAGTTTTACCTTCGTCTGCAGGACCAATTTCGAATACGATATCTGCGAACTTACCTCTACCACCTGATTGTTTTTTGTAAACTTCTCTATGGTTAGCAACTTGTGTAAGAGCTTCTTTGTATTCTACTTGTGGTTGACCTTGGTTAACCTCTACTTTAAATTCTCTTCTCATACGGTCAACGATGATATCAAGGTGAAGTTCTCCCATCCCTGAAATAATAGTTTGACCTGAAGCTTCATCAGTTTTCACAGTAAATGTAGGATCTTCTTCTGCTAATTTAGCAAGAGCGTTACCCATTTTATCTTGGTCTGCTTTAGTTTTAGGTTCTACAGCGATACCAATTACTGGATCTGGGAAAATCATAGATTCAAGAACGATTGGTGCTTTTTCATCAGAAAGAGTATCTCCCGTTTTGATATCTTTGAAACCTACTGCTGCACCGATATCTCCAGCTTCGATAAATTCTACTGGATTTTGCTTGTTAGCGTGCATTTGGTAGATTCTAGAAATTCTTTCTTTGTTTCCAGATCTTGTATTAAGAACATAAGAACCAGCATCTAGTCTTCCTGAATAAGCTCTAAAGAATGCTAATCTACCTACGAATGGGTCAGTAGCAATTTTGAAAGCTAATGCAGCGAAAGGTTCTTTTACGTCTGGTTTTCTAATGATTTCAGCATCAGTTTTAGGATCAGTTCCTTTGATATCATCCTTATCTAGTGGAGAAGGAAGATATTTACAAACTGCATCTAGCATGAACTGAACTCCTTTATTTTTGAATGAAGAACCACAAGTCATAGGAATGATAGATAAATCAATAGTTGCAGCTCTAAGTGCAGCATTGATTTCTTCTTCAGTAATAGAATCTGGATCTTCAAAGAATTTTTCCATTAGAGTTTCATCGTAATCAGCTACTGCTTCTACTAATTTTTCTCTATATTCCATTACCTCATCTTTCATATCTTCAGGAATTGGAACTACATCAAAAGTTGCTCCTTGTCCTGCTTCATCCCAGATGATAGCTCTGTTCTTAATTAAGTCTACTACACCTTTGAAATCTTCTTCAGCACCGATTGGTAAAACGATTGGAACTGCATTAGAACCTAACATTTCTTTAACTTGTTTTACAACGTTTAAGAAATCAGCTCCTTGTCTGTCCATTTTGTTTACGAATCCCATTCTCGCAACTTTGTAGTTATCAGCCAATCTCCAGTTGGTTTCTGACTGAGGCTCTACACCATCTACTGCTGAGAATAAGAATACAAGACCATCTAATACTCTAAGAGATCTGTTTACTTCTACTGTGAAGTCTACGTGTCCTGGGGTATCAATGATATTGAAGTGGTAAGGTTTAGTTTCAGGAAGTGCTTTCCCTTGATCTGTTGGGAAATTCCAGCTACATGTAGTAGCAGCAGAAGTAATGGTAATACCTCTTTCTGCTTCTTGTTCCATCCAGTCCATTGTAGCAGCACCTTCGTGTACTTCTCCAATTTTGTGAGTTTTACCTGTATAGAAAAGAATACGCTCTGTAGTGGTAGTTTTACCGGCATCAATGTGCGCAGCAATCCCAATATTTCTTGTGTATTTAAGATCTCTACTCATTTCTTAATTAAAATTTAAAGTGAGAGAAAGCTTTGTTAGCTTCTGCCATTTTGTGAGTATCAGTTTTCTTCTTGAAAGCAGCACCTTCTTCTCTAGAAGCAGCGATAACTTCTGCAGCTAATTTCTGAGCCATAGACTTATCATTTCTAGCAGTAGCATACTTAATTAACCATTTCATCGCCATAGAAATTTTTCTATCAGCTCTGATTGGCATAGGAATTTGGAAGTTTGCACCACCAATTCTTCTTGATCTTACTTCTACGTGAGGCATTACGTTAGTTAATGCATCTTTCCAGATTTCAATAGAAGATTTTTCGTTATCTCCTTTTTTAGCTTCTACGATATCTAATGCATCATAGAAAATTCTGAAAGCGATAGATTTTTTACCATCTACCATTAGATTATTTACAAATCTTGTTACCAATTGATCATTAAACTTTGGATCTGGTAACAACGGTCTCTTTTTTGCTTTTGTTTTTCTCATTGTTCTTGTTCCTTATTTAATGATTACTTTTTCTTACCTTTTGCAGGAGCAGCAGCCTGTCCTGGTTTTGGTCTCTTGGCACCGTATTTAGAACGTCTTTGCGTTCTTCCGTTTACTCCGGCAGTGTCTAAAGCACCACGAACAATGTGATATCTAACTCCCGGTAAATCTTTTACTCTTCCGCCACGTACTAATACTATCGAGTGCTCTTGGAGGTTGTGTCCTTCTCCCGGGATGTAGGCGTTAACTTCTTTTCCGTTTGAAAGTCTTACTCTCGCAACTTTTCTAAGTGCTGAGTTAGGTTTCTTAGGAGTAGTTGTATATACTCTCGTACATACGCCTCTTCTTTGTGGACATGAATCCAAAGCAGCCGATTTGCTCTTCTTAGCAAGTGTGGCTCTTCCTTTTCTAACTAATTGTTGAATAGTAGGCATTTGATTGCTTTATATTATTTTTTATTTTAGGGTGCAAAATTATGAATTATTTTTAAACTGACAAGCATTGATTATGAATTATTTGTAATATTTTTCAAAAAAATAACTCAGAAGAATTTCCCTAGCTACTTAATAATTATATATGTGTATCAAGATTAATCTATTAATACATTGCTTTTTGTTTCTTTTGCCTTTTGTCTTTCATTAAGTTCTCTTTGTTCTGCATTCATCATAAGGCTTCCGTTATACTTACCTCCCATTTCTATTTCTATGGCTTGCACGGAAATATCACCATGAATGGTTCCTGTTTTTTTAATTTGAACTTCTGTTGCGGTAACGTTTCCTATTAATTTCCCGAAAACAATAATATTCTTACTGCTTAAATCTCCTTTAATTTCTGCCTTTTCTCCTACAATAATTAATTTCTGTGCGATAACATTCCCCATTACTTTACCATCTATTCTAATACTGGTGTTAGAAATTAAGTCTCCATTAATACTTACATCTTCTCCTACAATAGAAGTAATGGCCTCTTGTAATCTGTTTATTATGAAAACACTACCTTAATTTATTAATAATTCAGTCCACTTTTTTCTAACGATTTACAGGAAATACCGTTTTTGCAAACACCATTTCTGCTACACTAAAGCAAGGAAACTTCCAACTAAAACCAGAAATTAGATTTGAAAGTTCTAATGAAGATGTTTATTTCAAAAAAGACGGAAGCGCAACAGGAAGTTCTGCAAACTTCTTAATTGCTGCAGTTTACAAATTCTAAACTTTAATCAGGCATTTATATAATTTGCTCAAGTTTTATAGCTTGGGCATTTTTATTTTCTTTCAATCTTTTTAAAAATCGAAAGAAACTCTTCTACTTTATCTTGTGAAATTGGAATTTCTATTTTATCCTTAATGATGATTGTACCTCCGTTAGACTTGTTGAAACTTTCCGTATAATCGGTATTTACAATATAAGATTTATGACATCTGAAAAACTGAGGAAAACCTTTGAGACTTTCTTCAAAATTTTTCAAAAATCTACTTGTAATCATCTTTTTACCATTAACTTGTACAATTTGTGTATAACTATTATCGGCTTTTAAATACAAAATATCCGATGGCGAAATCATCACTAAATTATTACCATCTGGGAATGCTATTTTGGTTTCATTTTTCAAAATTTCTTTTAAAGTTTCAATTTTTGCAAAATTAGCCATGTTTTTTTTTGCAAATCTATCTACCGCATCCTTCAATTCATCTGCATCTATTGGCTTCAAAAGATAATCTATTGCAGAAGTTTTAAAAGCTTTAATGGCATATTGGCTATACGCTGTGGTAAAAATGATAGAAAAATTCACTTCTTGTTCGTCAAAAAAGTTTAAAATTTCTAAACCATTGTATTTTGGCATTTCTACATCCAAAAAAACCAAATCTGGCTTTAATTTTCTAATTGCCATCACTCCAGAAGGCAAATCATCGCAAACAGCACAAATTTCAATTTCAGGAATATGCAGTTCAATTAATCCTTTTAGATAAATCTGAGCTCTTTTCTCATCTTCTATAATGACAACTTTTATCATAATGCAATCTTTATCGTTACAATTGTACCAGCCGCTTCCTGGTTTTCTGTATATAAATCTTTATAGTTTACATCAATTTTGTATTGATTTTTGTTAAGCAACATAATACGCTCTAAATTAGCTTTAGTAGCAAAAGATTTCGGTTTTGAGGTATTAAACACATTCAACTCCGAAGATTTTACTCTGCCTATTCCGTTATCAAATATTGTAGCAACAAGCAAATTGGGCAATTGATAATTAAACTCTATTTCTAATTTTTTATCTAACACAGTATGCGACAAACCGTGTAAAATAGCATTTTCTACATAAGGCTGAATTAACATTGTAGGGATTTTTATACTTTCGGGTTGCGCAATATCTTTTAACGTTATAGAAAATTCTAAATCTTTAAAACGCATTTGTTGCAATTCCAAATACAATTGGAGAGATTCTATTTCTTCTTTTAAACTAACAGTATCTACATCCGAAAACTCTAAAATTTTGCGAGTAAGTTTAGAAAATTTAGACAAATATTGCGACGCTTCTTTGGTTTCATTCGTAAATATATAGGATTGTATATTATTAATTGCATTGAAAAAAAAGTGAGGATTCATCTGAGATTTTATCAACTGAAGACGAGATTCTTTCAAATTATTTTCTAAGGTTAATTGAGCTACTTTAGCCTTGCTTTTTTTGGTAATTTGATGCAGTTTAAGCCTGTAAATACAATAAAATATTCCTAAAACAAAAACTGCAATTAGACTCACAAACCACCATCTTTTCCAATAAGGATGTAGAATAGTAAATCGCTCTGTTTGGGTTGAAAAAACAGGCGAATGAGTTTTTTTGGCAAAAATTTTGAAACTAACTTCATATTCATCAGATTTCAACTCTGGCAAAAGAATAGATTTGGCATTGCTATCAAAACGAAAAGCTTTGCCATTAATGTAATAATAAAAGCTGTATTCATTCAAATAATCAAAGTTGATGACATCAAAATTAATAACAACAGAATTACAATTAAAAGGTATTCTGCTTAAAGAAGTTTTAGGGAAATTTTTACCGTTAAATGTAATAGAATGAATGTCAATTTTTGGTAATTCTTTAAATTGAATATGATTTTCTAAAGGAATCTGAATCAGATTTTTATCGTGACTGGGAA
>OGVG01000072.1_pt1 | contig 12174 bp, 18 predicted proteins | sample 1575691 | NCBI WGS metagenome assembly OGVG01 (sample SAMN07581545, study PRJEB24739) | freshwater metagenome | reverse complement strand
GTTTCCCAGTCACGATACGGCTTTGCCCGTATCTCCGGTGATCCCGTCTGTGACCCCTGCTGGCTAAAGGATGATGTGCCATTCTGAAGAGTGGCGAGCGGTGCCTTCGGATACAAGTCTGGAGGCATCCTCTCTAGGACGTATACGAGTCATACCGTGGAAGCACTCTAATGGTAAAACCTACGGCGGGAATCCAACCTACGGCCAGTGGGATGGCAAGCGATTCATATACAGCCGTAAGGGCTACCCAACTAGAAAGGTAGCATGACTCGTATGCGAGGCATTTAACGGAGTTCCAGAGAAAGGTCAAGTGTGTATGCACGAAGATGAGAACGCACGTAATAACAACCCTCTTAACCTAAAGTGGGGTAGTCAAGTGGATAACATGAACTACCCCGGATTCATAGCATACTGCCGCTCAGGGCGTCCGGGTATGCGGAGTACGCCGCAATGATTACCATCGCGCTGAAGTCTGGGGAGGTACTGAAGTACCCTGATACTTCTGGGCTGGAATTGGATAAACCGTACTTTGTGTACCTATACGTGGAGGTTGGTGACACTGTAGAGCGTCACTACATTCCGAAGAATGACGTGCAATTCATCAAGGACGCACGTAAATGATCATCGGGGGTGTTGATCTCAGCACCCTCCCCGACCAGTTCAAAGGCTTCGTCATGGGCCGCACCCTCATCCTCGATGGTGACGGTCCATGCTACGTTGCCTCTGCTACAGCGAAGCGACTCGACACGGCCTTGCGGAATTTCCAACAGGCCATCCTGACGCAGATGTTCCTCACGAAGTCACAGCAATGCAACATCCACCTCACTGCAAACACCAGCCACAAGGCCGGTCGCTTCCAAGTGATCGCGGCAAAGCCCTATCAAGGGAACCGCAACGGTAAAGCAAAGCCTCCGCTTCTTGAGCCACTGCGTCAGGCAGTCGCTGAGCGCACGAACTGGTTGCAGGAGTACTGCGTCAAGATGCACCATGTACTTGAGGCTGACGACGGGATGATGCATGATGCCTACGAACTAGGCGAAGATGGACTCATCTGGTCAGACGACAAGGACTTGCGCATGACTCCGTACCCGTACTGGTGCCGCGAGAAGGGCGTGATCCTACCGAGTCAGCCAGTGGGTTGGCTCAGTCCGAAGTTCACGCCGTCAGGTACAATGAAGCTGATCGGCCAAGGTCCGCTGTTCTTCTGGGCGCAGATGCTCATGGGCGACACTGCCGACCACGTGCAGGGTATCAAGAAGCTGAATGGTCGCCTATGCGGTCCTGCGGCTACCTACGAAGCCCTTCGGGAATTCGATGGACAGCCCGTCGAGAACGCAGCGAACTTCGTTATCAATGCGTACAAAGAGATCGACCAGAACCCGCTACCGGAAGCTGCACTACTGTGGCTGCTGCGATGGAAGGATGACTCGGCTCTGAAGTACATCGAGAGCCTCGCTCTCACTGAAGAAAACAGGAGGTATATCCATGAATGTAACCAGCGAGTCTGGTATCGAACACCTGACTGAGCTTCGTAGGCAGTGGCCGTTCACCCCGCTCATTCAAGAGAATGACCTGTGCCTAGTGGGAAGCACATCCATCAATGGGTATGGTAATGACATCGACGTAGCACTGTGCACTGAAGACCTAGCAGACGCCGGTGATGTGCTGCGCGCCGCAGGTTGGGAGGTTACTGAGGCAGAAATCTACAGAGGCGTGGACAGTGACGGATGGTTCAGTGCGAAGTTCCGAGAGTGGAATCTGCTGGTGGCCGAGCCGGAGGTTTATGAACTATGGAAGACTGCTGATCGTGCATGCCGTGTACTCCGCCTGATAGTTGATCGTGACCTTACCCGTGACGAACGTGTGCTCATGCATAAGGCGGTGTTCAATGACTGAGCGGCTGGTGAAACTGCCGCGCACGATGATGCGCAGTTGGGCGGCGCGTCATCTGAAGGTTGAGCAGGGAGGGCTGTGTCCTCTCTGCGGTAAGGAGATCGACCTCAGCATCAAGGGCGAGGGAGTTATCGACCACGACCACGACACCGGACAGATTCGCGGAGTCCTGCATCGCTCGTGTAACGCTGCTGAAGGTAAGGCAGCGAATGCAATCGGGCAGTGGGGCGCGAAGTCGAAGGATTACAAGGACATCATCACGTTCATGGAGAACCTGCTGAAGTACTTGAAGTCACCGGCTACGCAGTACATCTACCCGATGCACAAGACTCCAGATGAGAAGCGTGACCTGAAGAATGCCAAGGCCCGTGAAGCGCGTGCCAAGGCCAAAGCAGCAGTAGCTCTGCGGAGCAAGCGTGTCTCGGGTTGATACAGTACTGGCGCACTTCGGTGTGCCAGATGCTGAGAACGAGACTGTACTCGATACTCAGGTCGTTCACCATCTGGACACCTTCTCAGGGTACGAACTGATTACAATCACGCAAGTGAACGAGGATGGAAGCACGGATGTGGTATGCCTTCCCCGTGCTGAACTCGCTGCACTTGCAACTCAAGCGAAAGGACACTAATGCGCGGACAACTCATGCGTATGTTTACCGAGCAGCAACACCAGAACATCTTGAAGGAATTCGAGAACGACATCGAAGCTGCCGAGGTTTACACGAAGACCCTGAACATCGAGGGTAAGGCAGTCTCACGCCAAGTCGTGCAGTACTGGCGGAAGATTTTTATTGACAACTCAGGCAAGCTCGCTGCTGCTGATCGTGAACTCAAGCAAGAGCGCGTGCTCATCAAACCGCAACCGGACGATGACTTCGGTAGCATCAAGTTCATCCCGGACGTGGCTGAGTGCATCCTCGTGATCCCCGACCAGCACGCACCGTACCAGCACCAAGACTTCCTGCGCTTCCTGTGCGAAGTCCGCAATGCCTTCGGCCCCGATCTGGTAGTGAACCTCGGTGACGAGACTGACGGCCACGCCCTTTCGTTCCACGACTCGGACCCGAACCTCGACAGTGCCGGTGTAGAACTTGAGAAGGCCAAGCTGTTCCTCAAGGAATTGAACCGTGAGTTCCCGCAGATGCTGATCTGCCACTCCAACCACGGTTCGCTGGTGTACCGCCGCGCCAAGGCTCACGGTATCCCGGTGCAGATGATTAAGAAGTACCGAGACATCCTGTTCCCGGAGAGCAGTTGCCCCGAGTGGTCGTGGGCCTCGCACTGGCGTGTGAATACCCCGCTTGGCGAAGTGATGTTTAAGCATCAGACCTCGGGCCTGCTGAGCGATGCAGCGCATAACTCCTGCAACCTCGTTGTGGGCCACGAGCACGGTAAGTTCGACATCGAGTACAGCGCAAGTTCCTCCCAGTTGTACTGGGGCATGCACTGTGGCTGTGGCATCGACAAGGACTCACACGCCTTCGCCTACGGCAAGAACAGCCTGCGCAAGCCGATCCTCGGATGCGGGATGATTATCAATGGCCGACCGATGCTGCTCCCGATGATTCTGGACAAGGCCGGTCGCTGGATTGGGAGACTGTAATGGAGCAGAGTAGTTTCTATAAGTACGACGGCCTCATCTGGTTCCTGCGCGACCAGAGTACTCTACTGCGTAGAGATGGCCCTAGCGCTAAACTTCTAGCCATCGACCAGTGGGATGATGGCCTACCGAAGATCGGAAGTGCTTATGCGTTTCCATGCGACCATCTAGGGCACTCGCTGAAGGTGCCGCGCCTACCAAAGGCACCAGAGGTCAAGCCTAAGTCGGTGTGGGATACCCAAGTCGGCGGGGACCATTACACCAAGATGAAAATTCAACCATTCCAGTTTAGTATGGCTAACAAACTGGACCCGATGCAGCACACAATCGTCAAGTACGTCACCCGCTTCCGGGACAAGAATGGTATTCAAGACTTGGAGAAAGCCAAGCAGACTATCGACCTACTGATCGCACACGAGAAGGAGCAACAATGCAACTGAAGACGACGCAACGCGACGAACACGACGAGATCAAGGACAAGGTGTACGCGGCACTGGAAACCGGCAATGCTGGCCGCGCCCGTACCCTGCTGGTGGAGTACGCAGATCACTTCCCGGAACACGCAGAGCGACTGCGTACCGAGTGCATCGCGGCGTACGGGATGGCCCTGTGAACACCTTGAATTACTGGCTCGGGAAGCTGAACAACCTTCAGCTTTTCGGCCACGGGGTTAAGCCCCTCTACTTCAAAGTAGCAGGCTCCCCGGAGGTTCGGGAGATCAAGGCCATCCAAGAGGATGCCAACCGCATCACAGTAATCATCGAGTAAGGAGAACACATGCTAGGAGATCAAGAACGCCAACTCGCGTATGAGCAGGAGGCTGACGCAGCCGCACAGGCTGCACGTTTGCAAACACTACTGACTGAATCCCGTGAAGGGAGTCTGGAACTACCGCGAGCCAGCGTTCTGATTTCCCGCATGTTTGAAGGTGTGCGGCAGGAGTTGGAGGCCGTGGCATCTGTGCAAACTCGGGGGCTGGGAGGTAAGTACAAGACTTGGCTTAGGGCGCTCCCTTTGGATGTAGCCGCCCTCATCAGCATCCGAGAATGCATTAAGCTCTGTGTTTCGCATACGCACAAGACGCACGTGCACGGGCAAGACCTGTGCGCAGCCATTGGCAAGTTATTTGAGCTTGAGGTACGCATCCGCCAAGCTGAGGCAGTGAATCCGATGTACATGCAGCGCATCGACCAGCAGTTGAAGGATAACGCCACGACTAACCTTGGGCATATTCGCAGGCTGTACAACGTAGCTATCGAACGGGTGTTCAAGGGTGAGGTAGAGTTCGGCCTCACGAAGACCGAGATCATCCAGATCGGTAAGTACGGCGTGGATGCGTGCCTGCAAAGCGGCCTGATCGAGAAGGTAACTGGAACCAACAAGAACGGCACCACCGTAGCGTATGTACTCGCACCCGAGATCGAAGGGTTCCTGACCGGGTACTCAGAGAACGACGTGCGGCAGGTTGTGAACAAGGAAGAGACTCGGATGCTATGTCCGCCTGAGCCTTGGACGAACCTGCACGATGGGGGCTACCTAAGCACCCGCCGCAAGGCAATGGCTCCCCTGATGAACCTGCGCAGCATCCGCAAGGAATGCCGTGCCTCTGTCGCCACTGCGTTCACCGCTGAGAATATGCCCTTGGTATTCGGTGCCGGGAACTACATGCAGTCGATTCCGTACACCGTGCGCGAGGCCACACGCGACGCGATACAGCGCGTTTGGGAGTCCGGTGGGGGTACGCTAGGGGTGCCTAAGAAAAACCCGCCACAGCGCCCGGAAATGCCATTGGGGGCGAATTGGGTGAAGGAGGATGCCCCGGAGTCTGAACTGACCGTATTCCAGAAATGGAAGCGACACGTGGTTGCGTACTACGCTGACCTGCGTGAGTGGCGCTCGAAGGTCCGCGAGATCGGTGGGTTCTTCCGCACTGCCAAGAGCGTGCACGAGCCTATCTGGTTCCCGATGTACTTCGACAAGCGTGGTCGGTGGTACTACCGTGGCATGCCGAACCCGCAAGGCTCCGATCTGGCTAAGGCCGTGCTGCACTTCCACAAGAAGAAGCCGCTTGGCTCTCAGGGAGTGTTCTGGCTGAAGGTGCATATCGCGAACTCATACGGCTTCGACAAGGAACGCTTCGCGGACCGCGCACGCTGGACTGAGCAGAACTGGCACCTGATCGAGAAGGCTCTAGACGAGCCGGAGAATCACCCGGATGTCTGGGGTACAGACGCGCCGTGGTGCATGTTCGCTGCCGCGTACGAACTGCGCGAGGCTTATCGCTCAGGTGATCCGATAACGTACCGCACTGGTATCCCTGTGCACATGGACGCAACGTGCTCTGGATTGCAGCACTTCTCCGCACTGCTGCGTGACCCTGTTGGTGGGCAGTACGTGAACCTGATCGACACCGCACAATGCGGACCGAAGCAGGACATCTACGCCAGAGTAGCCCAGAACGCCCTGCTCGCCATTCAGCAGGACATGTTGAGTGACGACCCGGAGACTGCTGCCAAGGCCGCGTGGTGGTTCGGTGTAGGTATCCCACGAGGACTTGCCAAGAAGCCTGTAATGACCTACGTGTACGGTGCTACCCTGAAGGGTACGGCTGAGTTCATCGAGCAGTACGTCGAAGGCGAATGGAAGATTCAGTGGCCTGACGAAACCAAGTCGTTTCAGTACGCAATGTACGCCGCACGTAAGTTGTTCCAAGGTATCGCAGCGACGGTCCCAGCAGCAGCCAGCGCAATGCAGTGGCTCCGTGACGTAGCGAAGCAACAGCCCAACGGCCAGCGCATGCAGTGGCGTACCCCTACTGGCTTCGTAGTGCAGCACGACTACCAAGACTACCGCGATGTCAAGATTCAAGTGAAGTCCTGTGGTGTGAGCCACATGATGGTGCGTGAGTTGATCGACGGCACTAAGGCGCACAGCATGCAGAATGCTATTGCTCCGAACTTCGTGCATGCGATGGACGGTAGCCACCTGACCCTCACCGCACTAGCAATGCAGAAGCGCGAGCTTGACATCGTTGCTATCCACGACTCGTTCGGGACGCATCCTTGTGATGTAGCAAGTATGCACGAATGCATCCGTGAGTCATTCATCGAGTTGTACGATAGTCGTAACATCTTAGGTGAGTTCTTATGGGACGTTAAGGGTGTAGGTGAGCAGCCAATGCGGGGTACGCTTGATCTTAAAGCAGTCCGAGACTCCGAGTTTTTCTTCTGTTAATTTAGAGTTGCAGGTAGTGGAGGGGAGAAAGAGAAGCTATAGATTATAGTATATCTAGTATCTCCTTATATTACTAATAGGAGGTATATGAGTAATCCTAAAGATGAACCAGTGTATTTCCATCCTGAACAGGTGAAGTACTTGGAGAAGGTATTCCCCGAGGCAGTGTTTGCCCCGGATGTCCCGGAGTCACAACTGAGGCACTACAATGGGCAACGTTCTGTCATCCAATTCATTCGATCTCGTCAGCGTTCACGGTGATCTGAACTTCATCTGCACGTACCGGAAGGCTAGGGAAGCTGTACAGGCACCAGAGCTTTTCCTGCGTGCATGGGACGAATGTTTAGAGTTGCAGGTAGTGGATAAAGAAGCATGGGTAGCCAGTGCGCTGCATCGTCTTACGCTATTTGATTGGCGTTACGAGATCGGTATGCACAACGGCCTGCAAACGGTGGGAGGCATTGTACTCGCACCTGATGACGACATCCATGTTGGTCCTTGCCTGAGTGTGTTTGCGCAGTACGTTATGCCTGAGTACAGAAACCGTGGAGTATCTCTACGGTGTATGCGCCTTGCTGAACGTGCAGCGAAAGACCTCGGGTACAACACCCTTGCCTACACTCATCGTCTGGGTGACTGGCGTTATGAAACAATTTATCGGAGGCTCCATGAAGGGACCAAAGATCGACACTAGCGGTCAAGAGGCCGCTGCTCGCGCTGCTGCTGAAGCTCAGGCCGCAGCCAATAACTTGCAGAAGAACTTCGCCACCGACCTGAAGACCGAGAACCTAGGCCAAGTGGTTGCGGGTGGCGGTGCTGAGGCTGCTGCCGAGACTACCAGCACTGGTGTGCGCCGGAAGCGTCAAAGCACTGCGTTGAGTTCGCAGTTGGGCATCAACGTCTAACATGGCAACTATCTCGCACAAAGCACTGTTCGCGAAGTTGCGGGACGACACTGTAATCGCCAAGGCCACGCAGTATGCGCATTGGACTCTTCCTCAGCTTATGGCAGATGTTGAGCAAGCGCATACCCATGCGGTCGTTGTCGAACGAGACTACCAAGAGATCGGGGCATTGCTCACGAATCACCTTGCTACGAAACTCGCTCGACTCCTGTTCCCGACCACTGTACCGTTCTTCCGCACAGAAGCCTCAGCATCATTGCTGAAGGTAGCGAATGAGAACGGAATTGCTGAGTCAGAGTTCACTGCTGGGCTTGCCCGTTTGGAGATGGACGCCTCGAAGCGGCTGTTCCTGAACGCGAGCTATGCTCAACTGATCCTCGCCTTGAAACACCTAATAGTTACCGGGAACGTACTCCTGCACCGTGATAGCCAAAGCTCGAAATGCACGGCGTACGGTTTGCAATCATTCGCGCTTCGCCGGGACGGTCAGGGTAACATGCTGGACTGCGTGCTGCGTGAGTACACGTATGTTGAGGCGCTTCCCCCTGAGATTCGGGATGTGCTCCGTGCCTCCGACAAGGTGAAGTACAGTCGCGACGAACAGTCAGTGTGCGTGTACACTCGCATCAAGCGGGAGTACCGTAATGGCGTGCGTGGTCACTATGTATCCCAAGAGGTCGATACGATCTCTGCCGGGGAAGGTAGCTGGTATCCAGAACATCTCTGCCCGTGGTTTGCTCCTACTTGGAGTCTTATCGCTGGCGAGCACTATGGTCGTGGTATGGTTGAGGACTACGCTGGCGGCTTCGCCAAGCTGTCCGACCTCTCGGAAGCGCATGCCCTGTACAGCATCGAAATGATGCGGGTGGTCCACTTGGTTGGCGCAAGTGCCGGGACTGACATCGACGATCTACAGGCTGCAGAGACAGGTGAGTACCTTCGAGGTGATCCGAACTCAGTACAGGCTCACGAGTCTGGTGATGCGATGAAGCTGGAACAGACTGCCCGTGAGATCGAGCGTGTGTACTCACGACTCTCTAAGGCATTCATGTACCAAGCGAATGTCCGCGATGCCGAACGTGTTACAGCGTACGAACTACAACGTGACGCACAGGAAGCCGAGAACGCTCTAGGTGGTGTGTATTCCGCCCTGAGTGATGGGCTGCAAGTGCCGATGGCACACGTCCTGATCTACGAGACTAAACCTGAATCACTCCCCGGCCTTGCAACAGGCGAACTGAAACTTGATGTTGTGGCGGGTATCCCTGCCCTTGGACGTTCCTCTGACGTACAGAACTTGCTGATGGCTGCTCAAGAGCTTGCCGCAGTGATCCCTGTGTCGCAGATGGATAGGCGGTTCTCTCCGCAACGCATCACCGACATGGTGCTTGCTGGCCGTAGCGTGGACTCTTCTCAACTCTTCTTCTCGGAAGATGAACAGAAGGCCAATGCAGAGGCCGAGGCGCAGATGAATGCCGCGCAGTCCCAGATGATGCAATCCGCCACGCTGGCTGACGCATCGCAGCAACTCAACACATTACAAGGAACACAATGACCCAAGCCGTACCGACTGAAGGCTTTACCGCACCTCCCGCAGGTAGTCCGCCTAATGGTAACACGATCAACATCCCGCCGCCAGTAAATGCCCCGGCACCCGATGCTGCTCCTGCTGCCGCTGCTCCGGCACCCGCTGGTCTGGATGCTGCTATTGCGGCTATGACCGCAGCTATCCAAAGCATAACTCCTGCTACTCCCGCCGCCACGGTTGCTGGCGAACCTGCTGTCGAGTCGGGCCTGAATGGCTACGACGTGAACAGCATCGACGATCCGATCATCAAGAGCATGGCTACTGTCATGCAGACTGTTGGTAAGGGCGTCGATATGGATCGCGCAATCGGCAAGGCCATCGAAGACGGCCGCACCGACCTGATCGACGTTGCTTATCTCCGTGAAGTAGGTGGCGCTAACGCCCAAGACCTCATCACCATTGCAACCGGCCTCGTGAATGCCGTTGCTGCCAAGAGTGCCTCCGTGTCGAACGAAGTGCATGCGCTGGCTGGTGGTCAGGCTAATTGGGATGCCGGTGTTGCCGTGTTCAACCAAGCCGCCCCGTCTGAACTGCGACTCGTCGTTGCTCAGATGCTGGACTCCGGTAAGGAACAACTCATCAAGGCAGGTGCCAAGATGGTTGTGGAATTCAGCAAGAACTCTGGCAAGTTGCCGAACGTCAATCCCATGCTTCAATCGGGCGCGTCTGCTCCGGCTGCTGCTCAGGCACTGGACAAGGTAGCATTCCAAACGGAACTGCGCAAGCTGGACCCGAACTCTCGGGACTTCCAATCGCAGCGCGAGCAACTGTTCGCACGTCGTCAACTCGGCCGTCAACTCGGCAAGTAATACGTCTGGAGCCTCTGCATAGTGCACGCTCCTGATCTCTCTTCTCTATAGGAAATACAAATGCCTGCTACCTCTTACGCTGCTGCAAACGCCCGTCCGCATTGGGGCGGTGCTGGTGCCGACCTCGACATCCACATCGAGGCATACGAAGGCGACATCGACGGTTCGTTCCGTGTCGAGTCCATGTTCCGTTCGTCTGGTCTGACGAACTTCAAGTCCGTTGCCGACCGCTCGAATACGTGGCGTGGTGATCGCATCGGCGGCGTGTCCGTCAAGGGCCGCAAGTCCGGTGAGACTCTGGACAACTCCCGCATCCCGTCCGAGAAGTTCCTAATCTCGGTTGATACGACCTCGTACATCCGTACCCCGGTCGATTATCAGGATGACTGGACTGCCCCGGACTTCCAAGCCGAGTACTCCGCTGAGCACGGTTCTGCACACGCCAAGGCGTTCGACCAAGCTCACATCATCCAGCTTATCAAGGCTGGCTCGTGGGTTGCCCCGCAGTCCCTGAAGGACTCCGGCGCGTTCTTCGATGGTATCGCTGCTACCATGACCGGCTACGCCGCTCAGACCGATAAGGCGCTGAAGGCCGACCTGATCGTGCAGTACCACAAGGACCAACTGGCTACCTTCGTCAAGCGTGACCTCGGCGGCTCGCTGTCCGAATTCGTCACCCTGATGGACCCGGACACCTTCAACGTGCTGCTGGATCACAACAAGCTGATGAACGTGGACTTCCAAGGCGGCAGTGGCGATAACAACTTCGCTCAGCGTCGCATCGCTTGGCTGAACGGCATCCGTGTCATCGAGACCCCGCGTTTCCCGACCGGCGCTATCGCCTCGCACTTCCTCGGTTCCGCCTTCAACGTGACGGCCGCCGAAGCCAAGGCTCGCTTCATCATCTTCCACCCGCGCAAGACGCTGGTGACTGTTGAGGCCAAGCCGATGACCGTTCGCGTCTGGGACGACGAGAAGGAATTCAACAACGTCCTCGACTCGTACACCATGTACACTGTCGGTATCCGTCGCGGCGATGCCGTTGCGGTCGTTAGCACCGACTAAGCCTATTGGCTCTAGGGGAGTCAGCCTTCGGGTTGGCTCCCCTTTTTTCGTTCTGAGGTAATATGATTCTTTTAGATGCTGTAAACCTGATCCTGCCGAAGCTCGGTGAGCACGGCGTAACTTCGCTGAACACCAAGCACCCGACCATAGCAGTCATCTTACCTGAGATCGACAACGAACTTCGACAACTGCTGATGAAGGGTTGGTGGTTCAATGAATTTGATGTGACGCTGTACCCCGACCCAGAGGGCAAGATTGCCATTGGTACGGATGTGCTGACGTTCACTCCTGACTGTGCTGATGTGGCTGTGCAGCGTGGTCTTGAGTTATACAATCCTGTGACGCTGAACTACGTCTTCACGGAGGCTGTGCCGGGGCGCGTGCGCCAGTACGTCGAGTTCGACAAGCTGCCCGAGTCCGCTGCGCAATACGTGTACTTCGCCGGTCTGGTGAATGCCTACGTGGCAGACATCGGCCTGACGCAAGAGGTGCAGGCATGGGGTAACAAAGCACAAGCCGCGTACTCCGATCTGCTGGCAGAGCATCTGCGTCAGCGGAAGTACAGCACTCGGCAGTCCAAGAAGTTCCGGCGTTTAGTGTCCGCTCTCCGAGGCTAATATGAGTACCTTCGAGTCAAGTTACAAATCACTACTCCAAGGCGTTTCCCAGCAGATTCCACGGGAACGTCTTCCGGGCCAACTCACGGCACAACTGAACATGCTGGCCGATCCTGTGACGAACCTTCGTCGCCGTCCCGGTGCGCAGTTCCTGAAACACCGTGCTTGGCTCGATGTCGACGCTGAGCATATCCTTGGCTGGTTCACTGATGTGGCCGGCGAGCGACTGCACGTCCTCCTGAACACAGTGACAGGCGAAGTCCTGTTGATGGACGGGAACCTGAACGAACTCGCCATGTTGGCCGGGGGCACGTACTTGCAAACCACGTCGCCAACGGAAATTCGTGCGGCTACCGTTGGTAACGAATTCTTCATCTGCAACACAGGGGTACTGCCTACCCTGCAATATGGGGATGTCAAGCCCCCGAAGAACGGGGGACTCTTTTTATCGTGACTGGGAAAC
>OGVG01000071.1_pt1 | contig 12243 bp, 14 predicted proteins | sample 1575691 | NCBI WGS metagenome assembly OGVG01 (sample SAMN07581545, study PRJEB24739) | freshwater metagenome | reverse complement strand
GTTCCCAGTCACGATAAGCAGGGATGAAACGGACCTATTTCCGTGAAGGGAATGCCGAACATGGGTTGCAGGAACTTGGGAAGCGGTGGGAATTGGGAATGGTGCTGGAAAAACGGGGTAAACACTTCGTGCAGAACATGGTGGGGTTCGTCGGCATCCTATATTTTGACGAAAACGCTTGAAAACTGTGCACGTTCTTATGATAACGTTACCAATGGGAAGGAAGGGCAAAGACAGTGGTTTGGCGTTGCGAGGAACGAAGCAACGACATACGACTGTGCGCGGTTCCTTAGTCAGCGCATGTGAGGCAGGAATGAAACGGACCTATTTCCGTGAAAGGAATGCCGAACATGGGCTGCAGGAACTTGGGAAGCGGTGGGAATTGGGAATTGTGCTGAAAAAACGGGGTAAAAACTTCGTGCAGAAAATGGTGATTAAAGAAACAAGATTTGAGAACCGAGAGTCAAGATAATAACAGACCGTGATAAGCGGAGGGAAAGACAGTGGTATTAGAGCTGAAAAAAATTGCTTTTTGTTGGCGTTATCAGATGGCGCAGAGCATAGACCAAATAAAAGACTTTGACTACTATTATGCTTTGTGCCGTCTGATAATATAGCGGAGGGAAAAAGTGATTTTTTTCAGCTCTAATACTACTGTGCGCGGTACTGGAAGCTGACCAATGACAAAAAAATCTTTTTCTTTTTATAAAGATTTTTTGACAGTGGTTTGCTGGAGGTACTGGAAAAAGAGAAAACGAGTACACCATTTTCTGCCCTTCGACTCCGCTCAGGGTAAACTCCTAAGCTTTGGAGGGGATTTGAAGGCGTTCTATTTGTGACTGCACTACTAAATTATAACCCAGCGAGCGGTTGGAAGGTGTAGCGCATAAAGGCTTTGCCTGTTGCTAGGAAGGCATTTAACATAATGCCACATTATAGGGACTATGCAGGGATGATGGCGAAAGCCAGCCTCTGGCTGGGTGGAGACAGCTCTCTGTAGCTAGGCAGTGCGTATAATGTTCATTATGTTACTTGCTGCGGACAGCGGTGGTTACATTCAAAATTTTAAATGTCATCTTTTGTCGGTAAACGACATTATTTTTGAGAAAAATTTAAGTATGAGCAGAAAAAAAATTCAAAGTTTGCATGAACTGGTAAAGGACAAAACGATTCAAATTATTTATGATAAAATTAATTCGGTTTATTTATCAGAATACAAACAAAAAATATGGAATGACGTTGAGCATTATTATTCTTTAGTTCTGCATTATGCTAATGTAAGAGAAGATCAGAAAATTTTCTATGGCAGAATTATTTTACAGGAAAATAATAGTATTTTTCAAATGACACTCAATGATTACTGCTTTTTAACCCATTTTATTTTTATATCCGCTTTAATCAATGAAATAAAAAAGAGAGGTTTAACTGTCCAAAATTTACATCAAATTTTCAACGACATTTTGAAGTTTGAAACACAATACCGCGTAAACATTAATGCAAAAAGCAATTAATTTTTTAGAGATTATATTGTTGACCGAATCGAAATTAAAAATGCAGAACCTGTAAATCCGGCTTCAACATTTATCAAGGAAATATTTGATTTTTTCAGCAAAAAACTAAAAAGTGAAACCGACGTGTCTTAAAGAAACATATTAAAAACGCATATTAACGGTGAACTTGAAGTTAATTATCATTAGAAAAATTATTACTAAATTTATCAAAAATTATTTCATGGAAATTGATCATCTCATACAGCACTATCAGGAAATCATTAAATGTTATGAGGAAAACCAGAAAACTGAAGCTAAAGACTTCAATGTGTTTGACTTTATGAGCGAGATTTTTGGACTTGGTGAAACTAAACACAGCAGAATTATTGCTTTTTTACTTAATCCTGATGCACCACATGGGCGGGGTAAATTGTTTCTCAATTTGTTTCTGGAAAGGTTAGAATTAAAAAACTATGAAGATGACCACTGGAAAGTTTATGCAGAAAAAGGAAACGCAGATGTGCTAATACAGTCCACCTACCCAATAAGAAAAACAATAATTATAGAGAACAAATCAAACTGGGCAGAAGACCAAAGTAATCAACTTTACAGGTATTGGCATAACCATATTTATCTATTCCACAATCGAGACTGTATAAAATCACGAGATAAGACTATCAACAGAATCATTTACCTTTCGCCCCACGAAAACAAATATTTTGAAGAGCATTCTTTATGTAAGCCTGAAAAAGGTTACGAAGAATGTCCTGAAAAAAAAGTACCAATTAAAATTGACAATTGGTTCTTTAGAAGTGAATTTAGAGATTGGCTGTACGAATGCTTAAAAAATCTTGACAAACATTCACAAAAAATTTCATTATTCATCACAGATTATATTAATTATTGGGAAGCAACTAACTTTAAACATGAAACTATTATGAACGGATTAGAAGAACATTTTACAAACAAACAAACGTGGACCGATTTAAAAGAAATACTTTCAAAAAAACAGCAGACGAAAATAAATTGGATCGAAAATTTTAAGGCAAAATTAAAATTTCTTTCAGAAAGTTCAGGTTGGAAATTTTATCAACAAAACTATGGTGATTTCAGAATTTATCCTTCTGATAATTGGGGAATCTGCTTTGTGTATGAATATGAAAAGGGATTAAGTATTTGGAAAGAAGGAATTACCATTGAGCAAAAAGAAAAAATCAAAGAGGATTTAATCGGAAGCATTTCAGATTTTCATTTCATAGACAATGAATTCCATAATAACACAACCTATGTAATGGCCTTTAACCAAAATGAAGAACTTATGTTTAAAGACGAAGATGAATTTGCCTGGGAAGCAAACAACACCAATTTGTTTGATACAATAGCAAATATTCTTAAACCTCATCTAAACGAAGAAACTAGAAAAATGTTCCTGGAAATTAATAATAAATTGGAATAAAATTTATAAGACAAGTTACAGTCTAAGCCACTCTTTTAGTGGCTTTTTGTTTTTCAAAATCTGTTGAATTACAATTGAAAAAGTTGGCACAACACCCAGGAAAATGGAATAATAAAATTTTCATTTCTATCAATCACTGCAAACTCATTTCCATTTGAAATTAAAAAATAGTTCATTCCTAAATAAGAACCTGCACCATATTGGAGCTTAATTACAAAATTTCCTTTGCGATTGCAGAAACCAAAATAATTACCATCGATACTTACATTGGCAAAATCTAAAATAAAAGTATCTACAAATTTGAAAGCATAGTGGCCAACGTTATGGTTTTCCATATTATAAAGCTTCCAATGTCCTGTCATTCTACTCCAAAAGTGGTATCTGAAAGCAGGTTTTATTTCATCAAACATACCCTTTGTTATAACATTAAAAAATTCGTCAGTAATAACAAATTTTTTATCTTTTTCAACAATGAAAAAGCCGCGGTATAGTAACTTACCCAATTTTCTGTAATCAATTTCTTCATCTCTAAAAACTTCAATCTTAAAATCTTCCATTTTTTTCTTACAAAGTAAAATGTTCAATCAGACAAAACAGGATATTCTACCAAAAGACTTAATTTGTCTTTATCCTATATTAATTTTACAGAAAAAAATGGGACAAGTAGTTTTATTTAAAAACAAAATCATCAAAATTAACCAGGCCAATACTAAGGAAATATTATTGTACAATAAAAGGACAAAAGAATGGAAGAAAATTTACTCATTTGAAAGACATATCCATAATATCGGTTCGGGTTCACACTGGATGATTGTCGACACAGAAAAAGGATTTTTCTTTTCTGAAGATGCCAAAAAATTTATCTCCTATAATGAATTTACAAAGCAAAACTCAAATAATTAAACCCAGATATTTTATAATTTTGAAACCAACTTAAGAAAATGAAAATCCTCTTCCTTTCCGATACCCATTCCCAACATCGCAAACTGAAAAATTTGCCGGAAGCAGATATGGTGATTCACGCCGGTGATGTTTCTAAAACAGGAAGAGACCACGAAGTGGAAGATTTTATGAGATGGTTCAGCGCTTTAGATTACAAATACAAAGTTTTTATAGCGGGGAATCACGATTTTTTCTTTGAAAATGAAACCACAAAAAGCATCGCAAGATTTTTAAATGGAAATACATTCTATTTATTTAATTCTACTATTGAAATAGAAGGTTTAAAAATTTGGGGTTCACCATTCACTCCAACTTTTTTTAACTGGGCGTTTAATCTTGACCGAGGAAAAGATATTCAACAAGTTTGGAAGGAAATTCCAAATGATATCGATATTTTGGTAACACACGGTCCACCTCTTGGTATTTTAGACCGAACTACAGACCAACTGAATGTTGGTTGTGAAAATCTGCTGAAAAAAGTCAAAAAGATTAAACCAAAATATCATTTGTTTGGTCATATTCACGAAGGATATGGAATTTTAAATACCGGTAAAACAACTTTCATTAATGGCAGTGTGCTTAATGAACATTATCAACTTGTCAATCAACCTTTTTTCTTTGATTTTTCAAAAAACCTTTACCCTAAAAGACTATATTTAGATGATGTAAGACCAACTCCGGAAGGTTTTGATCGCGCTTATGATTTTGAAGAATTTGTAAATTACATCTCACAAAATGGGCTTCCTGACTTCATCAGTTTTGACCACGATTTGGGTGAAGGGAAAACCGGTCTCGACTGTGCCAAGTTTTTGGTGGAATACTGCCTGAATAACCAAATTCATAAAATTAATTTCCAAGTTCACAGCCAGAATCCTGTTGGTAAGGAAAATATTGAATTTCTGCTTAAAAATTTCAACAAACACAATTAGAAAGACTTCTTTTGTCGCCTTCATAGGATAGATTTGAGGAATCTAATTTTCAAAAAGAATGAAATGCCCCTAATCGTTTCCATTGGTTTAAGACTGATTCAAATTTCTAAAAGTACTCCATTTATCCTTGAAATTTCTGATAATGCAGGGATTTCGTGGGAAATAAGATTTCCCGGCTCTAATGAAGTTGGGGAATTTATTGATATCTTTAGGCGTGGTGAGACGATATTTGCAACTACGACAAAAGGCAGGTTCAGATCGGTAGATGCAGGACAAAACTGGATGCAGATTTAGTTTCGAAAGAATTAATTTTCCCAAATAAGTTGCTGACATCTTGAATGAAAATTATTATCTCTTTCCTCCTGTGTTAACGGTGGTGAAAATGGAATTTTATTACCATTGCGGTCTGCAATAAAGCACAATTCATCGGAATCTGTTTCAGGATATTCCCAATAATTCAATGCAATTTTTGCTCTGCCGTTTTGCGGGTTAAACTCGCGGATTACCATATCTGAAATAAACGGAAAGAGTTCATTACCCTCAATATCAATAATGCCGAAAATAATTTTTTGGTAATCTTTTGTAAAATGTTTAAAATAATCTGAATAATAAATACCCTCATATTCCAATTGTACTTTATCGAAGAAAACATCCACTGTTTTTCCCGCGCAGTAATTTTCTCCTACAAACTCCAAATGGTCCCATTTGAAATCTATTATGATGTTTTCTTGATAGTCGATTAGACCGTATTTGTTATTTTTTGAGGCAATAATATATTTATCATTGAAACTAAAAATATCATCGTATTCCAATGGCAAAATCGTATTTCTTTGGATGTCCATCATTTCCCACTTTCCGTTAAGTGCAACGACTACTTTTGGATTCTCGGCTGATAAATCCCCCAAGAGTTGATCGTAGATAAATGGAAAAACCTCATGATTTTTACGGTCAAAAATCCCAAGTTTTCCTTCCTTTTTTGCAATACAATAGCCGTTTTCGAAAAATGGATACTGAATCATTTCATAATCATCCGGAATGACAAGATAACCTTCCTGATTAACAAAACCCCATCCATTATCAGTGCAAACCCAACCATAACCTTCTTCATCAAATTCGGTCACTTCTTCCCATTTTGTAGGATGAAACCCTCTTTCTTCGTAATAACCTGCCAAATCGTTGGCTTCCCAAGGATTGATTTTTTTCATTTTAAAAACTTTTCTAGTTCACTCCCAATTTTATTCTTGATATCATACGCGGAATAACCTCTTGCAGAAAAATGGGGAATCGCAATCACTTCTCGGCCTTTCCATTTTCCAATTTTTGTAAAATCTCCTACTTTCTTAATATCAGTAATGCCGCATTTTTTTAGAAATCTTGAATCTGATGTGAAAAACACAATATTTCTGGGCTCAATTATCTCTACAAATTGGACTGTTTTTGAAGTGCAATAATTGATTATTTCATCGCCCAAGTTCTTGATATCGGATGAACTCTTGGTGTTAAAATAAATCATATTCATCATTACTGAATTCTCGAGGTACTTAAATAAATTTTCTGAGTGGAAGATTGTTTTAATTTTTTTTCGAACACTATCCATTTTATCCCAATCTCCTCCAGATTCAACTAAAAGGTTCTTCGGATAATCCAAATTATCTGCATTTCTCCGGTCTTCGTTTTTATTTTGTTTTATATTTTTTAAAGCATCTTTGTAGGTGCCTGAGTCTCCAGGGTTAATTCCAATTAGCAATATGTCTGGTCTGAATAATTTTGAAGAACTTTGAAAAACATAAAAATCTTTGTCAATCTCTAACGCATATTCATGACATTGATCTGCAACTTCGTTAAGCCAGATTTCTCTCTTTTGTAAAAACTCTTCTTTGGTTTTCATTTATTAACATTTTTGCAAATATACCACATTAAACCGTCAAAATAAGTCGTGCAAAAAAAATATTCAAGAGACTTCTTTTGGCTGATACCGCTTATAGTTTTGTATTTTAAAAATTAATTTATGGAACTACTGAAAAAAATAAGAAACCATTATTTTGAGGAAGTAACTGAAGATAATGAGACAGAAAAAATTATAATTAGAAAGAAGTTTGTAAGATTTTTTGGAACTGCGATGCTACTGTTTTTCACTCTTTTATTTTCATTTTATTTATTTTGTTTGCTTCAAACAACATCAAATAATCAGTAAAAAGACATTTTTTGTCGTTTTACTACTTTATATTTGCTAAAATAAACGATATAGCAATGCTCGAAATTACTGCCGAAGAACTTAATAAATTCTCTAATTTAAATGATAAAGTCCGAAAAGTAGAAGTTCGTGCAAAAGATTATCTTTTACAACTTGAGCCATTATTGCAAAAACAAAAAAATGAAGGTTTAATTGATGATTTTGAGATTGAACCCCGGGTTTCTGTTTTCAGTTACGATGAAGATTACTGTAAATCCAAAAAAATAGAGCTCGGAGATGAGATCATTACCGAAAAAGAAATCAGTTATATGCTTTTTGGGTTAACCAGTGACCTTTTTTATTTGAATGGAAATGAATTTAAGGGAAGTAAAAATCACCCTTTTAAAGACCTGCATTTCGGTTATTTGATGCACTGCCTTGTGTTCCATTCGAAACTTGATTTTGACGACTTTATGCATATTGACGATGTTTGGCTTGAACTGGAAGTCAGACTGCAGTTTTTTACAGATAAAACACCTTTTAAATAAAGATATAATATGGCCAAAGAAGAACAAATGCTCCGCCTGCAATATATTCAGAATATTTTGCGAAGCAAAAAGGAAAAAGGCGCAAGTTATCAAGACATTAAATCCTATCTGGAAAAGAAATTTGAAGAGAAAGATTTGGGCGAACTAAAATTTACAGAGCGGACTTTTCAACGCGATAAAAAAGCCATTCTGAAAGTTACCGGTATTGAAATTTCCTACAGCCGATCGCGCGACATTTATTATATTTCAGAAGAGGAACTGACCAACGCCGAAGAATCTGTTTTAGATAATTTGCTTTTGATAGAAGCCTATCGACAGACCAAAAGCAACTCGGATATTATGATTTTCGAACCCCGAAAAGCACGGGGTTTAAACCATCTCAACGGCATTATTCACGCTATACAGAACCGAAAAATATTAGGATTTACTTACCACAAATTCTGGACAGATGAAACTTCTGAACGGATTGTAGAACCTTATGCATTGAAAGAGTTTCAGCACCGTTGGTATCTGCTTGCAAACGAACATAAAAAAAGTGATTTTCTGGTAAAAACATTTGCTTTAGACCGTATACAGAATCTGGATATTAAAAGTTCTTCATTTGTAAGACAAAAATTTGATCTGCGGAAAACATTTGAAAACTCTTTTGGCATTATATCAACCGAAGGACAACAACCAATGGAAATTGTACTGTCTTTTACCTGGGAACAGGGCAATTATGCAAAGTCTTCACCCATTCATCATTCACAGACGTTTGTAAAGGAAAAAAATGACAGGACATATTTTAAATATTTACTGGTTCCGACTTACGATTTCTTTCAGGAAATCCTTTGGCACGGACAGGCGGTAAAAGTAGAATATCCTGAAGTTTTAGTAAAACAAATAGAGTATGAACTTAAAGAATGCCTAAAGCAATATTAATAACCTTCATTCGGAATTGGTTATGCCGTGAAATTTTATATGGATGGACTGAAAGAAATTGAAAAGAAAAAAACAAATTGAAAAGAAACTAATGCCTCATGCTCATTATGTAACTTGCTGCGGACAGCGGTGGTTTTGGAACCTTGCGATGTTTTTAAGAAGTGAACGTTTTAGTGTTTTATAAGGGCACGGATTAAAAATCCGCGCCATCGGGATGCTGTTACCGGCTGGCATTCTGTCTGTTGTCATAGTTCGTTTATGTTTTTAATGAGTTTCAATACGTTGTTTGGGTTGTTCAAGTCGTAAAACCAATTACTGTCAAAGTCTTTAATTGTCTCAGAATTTTGGCTGTTACCAATTACCAAACTATGAAATTTTGTTTTGTTGTCTTTAGCTGATTTTATTTGCTCTTGTGTTGTTTTGTCAAATGCAGACATCACAAAGTCGGAAACCATTATCACGTCTGCCTTTTTATAGTCCTGAGTTGTTATCATTCTAAGTGCTTCTCTCATAGCAGGAGTTGCGTCTGTGCCACCGTGAAAACTCATTGAAAGAAAAGAAATGATTTTATCTAAAGAGTTTTTTAAATCTGTCAAGTTAAGTGTTTCAATACCTGTCGAAAATGAAATGAGATAACACTTTCGATTGTCTCGAATGGCGATTTTCAAAATGGCGAAGCATAGTGTTTTAGCAACTGTCTCAGGTGTTCCGTGCATTGAACCGCTCGTGTCAACGCAAATGATAAAAGGACCTTTAGCTTCTTCTTTTTCCTTTTGTCGTTTGTCCTGAAATTCTTCTTCTCTGTATGAAAGCATTTTTGCTTGATACTCGAATGTTTGCAGTTTCTTTTCAGCAAACTTTTTGAAGAAAACAGATTGCATAGTTTCGTCAGTAAGTAAGGCTGTTTCTGACGGTAGCAAACAGCTTAAGTCATCGCTTTGGTGAATGCCGATTAAGTCCGCTTTGCTGGCGTGCTCCACTTTCCATTCAGGTTTCAATTGAATGTTTGCAAAAAGTTCTTCTTCAAATTCTTTTTCAGCTTGTCGCATTTTGCCAAGCATTTCAGCAAGTTCTTTTAATGATTTATCTCTCTGAAAAAGTTCAGCATACCGTTTTAAAATATCAAGATTTACTCGTTGCCAATTTCCTTTGCTCATATCCCAAAGCCGTCCTAATTCTTTAGTAAATGGCTCAAGTGCTTCTTGTAACTTTTTCAGTTCTTCAATACGCTTGTATAATTCTTCACAGAACTTTTTCCGTTGTTCTTCTATCTGGTCAAGCTCCCATTTTGTTTGTTTCTTGTAAAGTAATTCGTCCCACTTTTCATTGAAGTGTTCTTTTACACTCTCAAAACTTGGCTTGTCTTTATTGTTTTTATTTTTTTCATCCAAACTTTTGGCAAACTCCTTTTCATAAAAAGTAACATCAAGCTCCTTTTTGTCATAGTTGTTCTTAATCGTTGGATTTACTTTCTCCCATTTATTTTTGAATTCAGATCTTTTGCTATGTTCAAATTCTTGCTTTAGCTCTATTTCATTTTCAAAAGGATTTTCAGTTTTATTTAATTGTTTCTTGGTCTTATTTATAAAGTCAAGAATATCTTGTGTTATCTTTTCAGCAAGTTCAGGGTCTTTTGAGCATAACTCTTTTAAAGTAGGATTAGAAAGAATTTCATCAATAGAGTTAGCAAAATTATCAGCAGCAGCATTGGCGAAGCCAATACTGTTTTCTGATTTCTTTTGCAGTTGGGAATAAATTGCGTTAGCAATTTGTTTTCTTGACTTCTTATCACCAATTGCACCGAAATGAATAAATCTATCAAAAGTTTCTTTGTCCATTACTGAATTACAATTTCTTCGTCTTTCAATTTTTTGTAATCATTCTGAATTTTTCGGATTTCGACTTCAAACTTTTCAATTTCTTTTCTTGTCGAGGTTAAATGGCTTTCTACAACATTTGCCAATTCAGGATTTACAAAAAGATTGGTTCTCAAATGCTTTAAGTCATTGGTTCTATATGTTTCAAGTTCTTCTTTTTGATTATTTGTTACGTCAAGATAGTTTGCAACTCTGCTGTCCCAGTCTTCTTCAACTTTTTTGTGTGGCTTTTTTGTGATTTGCCTTTTTTCGCCTTTCGTAGTGGTTTTTAGTTTATACTCTTGATCATTTATGAAAATGCTAAATTTCGAATTGCCTTTTCTTAAATTATATGTTCGATTTTGTTGAACTTGTCTATAGTATTCATAGTAGTAATAAAGTCTAACAGATTCATTGCTATTAGTCAAATTATTGTAATCAATCTGCCTAATAAGATTGTTTTCGTTGTTAAAACCAACTATTTCAAAATAGTCATTTCGTGCATTTACAAGTGTTTCAACTCTTGTGTCTTTTTCAAACTTGGTTTCTTCCTTTATTTCAGTTTTAAATTCATCTAACTCATCTTTTAGTCCTTTGAAGTTAAACTTTAAGGAGTAGCCGTGTTTTTGAATTGCATCTCTTACAAACTGTGAAGTTGCTTGTATTTGTTCAGTTTCGTTCCAAAGACAATCTTTAATTAGAAAGCAGTCCATTAAATCAGCACCTTTTCTGTCATTCAGAAATGCAGAAGTTCTAATCAATCTTACAATTTTTCTCCATCTACGGTCTGAAATGTAAATCGGATTTTGTTTGTTTTCTTCTCGCTGATTGTGTTGGTCTATAAAACCCCTGATAACGTGAATTACATTGAAAACATTTTCAGGAATTTCAATTTCGTCAATTAGTTTGTTCCACTTCTTGTATTCATCATCAGAGATTTTTAATGCTTCAACAACAGTGTCACTATATGAATTCAATGTTTTTGAAATCATATCATTGAAACTCTGTTTGTCTTTAACTCCGTCAACGATTAATCGAACAAGAAACCTGTCCCAAAGTGCCTCAAGTCCTTCGCCTTTGCTTGGCAATTCGTTAGAAGCAGAAATAAGTGCTTTCATCGGCACTTGAATTTCTTGCTCTCCGTTACGGTATATTTTTTCGTTAAGAACAGTTAGTAAAGCGTTTTGTATTGAAGGACCCGATTTCCAAATTTCGTCAAGGAAAACAACCGTTGCTGTCGGTAAATAATTTTTTACAATTCTCTCGTATTTGTCGTGGTCTTTAAGCTGGGAAATTGAAACAGGTCCAAATATTTCGTCTGGCGTGCTAAAACGGTTCATAAGATATTCAAAAGAACTGCCGTCTTTGTAAGCGTATTTAAGTCGTCTTGCAACTAAGGATTTTGCTACTCCTGGTGCACCTAAAAGAAAAATACTTTCTCCTGCAACCGAAGAAAGGAGTGATAAAGCGATTACTTCTTCTTTTTCAATTACTCCGTCATTAAGTCGTTTTAGTAATTCTGTAATTTTTGGTTTTACTGTCATCTCTCCAAAATTATTTTGTTGGTTTAATGTCTGCTGTGTCGTTGTTTATGCTTGCCGGTAACACTCAAATAGACGAAATATTATTATAAAATTGTTATAATCAAATAAATATTCGTTCGTAAATGATTGTAAGTGTTTGTATGAGTACGTTATTTGAGTTTCTGTTTATTAGTTTCTAACAAATTTATACAAAATAAATGAAATTATTAAAGGGTACGATATAGAAATGTTTATTATCTAATAAATAATAAAAATTTATTCAATAGCGTCCTAAATAAAAAAATAAGAAGGAATTAAAGTAACTCAAAGTATCTTTGAGGTTGCACAACAAAAAAACCTTCTTATGGATTCAAAATTAACATTATTTTCCCAAATCATTTCAAA
>OGVG01000070.1_pt1 | contig 12383 bp, 21 predicted proteins | sample 1575691 | NCBI WGS metagenome assembly OGVG01 (sample SAMN07581545, study PRJEB24739) | freshwater metagenome | reverse complement strand
TTGCTTTACGTGCCATTTTACTTCTCCTTTTGTTTACCGTATGTAGATATTATATCAAAAGAACGAATTAATGTACACCGTTATTTTTGGCCTGCCCAGAGGGATTCGAACCCCCGACCGTTTGCTTAGAAGGCAAATGCTCTATCCACTGAGCTATGGGCAGATGTAATCATCGACGCTTCTTCCATTCATACTCTTCTGCTGTGAGACCTGCAGCGCCCATCTTAGTGACGTTGCCCTCGATTTCACTTGCGATAGTGATGAACTTGAAACCTTGCTTGCGTAGATCGTTAGACCAGTTTAGAGCGTCAACAACGTTCGTATAAAATGTAGCGACTGGAACTAAACCTTCATCAGAACCTTCAACATGATAAACACAAAACATAATATTCCTTTGGTAGCCAGTAGTGGGATCGAACCACTGACCAATGCCTTATCAAGACACTGCTCTACCTCTGAGCTAACTGGCCACTAAAACTTGGTGCACTCTCACGGTTTCGAACCGCGGACCCTCTCCTTGTAAGGGAGACGCTCTACCCCTGAGCTAAGAGTGCGTTATAAAACAGGATCGTTTTTCTTGGACGGGGATCGAACCCGCTACAGTTTCCTTAGAAGGGAAATGCTCTACCTATGAGCTACCATGATGGTTTTTGCTGAACCGATCCTAAAACTTTAAATTCTTCCACCGTTTGCAACGATCATTCACGATATATTGAACGTTACTTTTCTTCTATCACTAGTGCCACGGTGTAACAACACCTACGCCGGAATATCGATCCAGCTATGAAACTTGGGGTGGATAGTGGGGATCGAACCCACGCATGTCGGAATCACAACCCGAGGCCTTACCACTTGGCTATACCCACCATCGAAAAACTTTGGTGCCCCCTCCGAGACTCGAACTCGGACGCCTTTCGGCACTGGCTTCTAAGACCAGCGTGTCTACCAATTCCACCAAAGGGGCATTAACTAACTTATGTAACTATTATATCTCAACTACGATTTATCGTAAACAACTTTTGAATTCTGGAGCATCGGGTGAGATTCGAACTCACATGGTACGGATTTGCAATCCGTTGCGTAGCCATTCCGCCACCGATGCATAAATGTCAGGATGGAATCGAACCATCGGCTTGGTTTTCCCAGCGGCAATTTGGTCCTTCACCATGAGCTGGTTCCTGCTCTACCAACTGAGCTACTGACATTATTATGGTGCCGCCATCTGGTTACGCTCCAGACTCTCAGGATTTTCAGTCCCGCGCTTTCACTAGATTAGCTTTAGCGGCAAATAAAATGGTAGGTCGTAGGGGTAACGATCCTCTGTTTCTGCCATGTCAAAGCAGTGTTCTACCTTTGAACTAACGACCCATCATTCTGGCGGAGCGCCTGGGAGTCGAACCCAGTGACCCACTTTCGTGAGCCTACGGATTAGCAATCCGCTGCATTACCGTCCTGCCCGCGCTCCATATTACATAGTTGGACCATTGCCATTCTTGAATCCAACTTGTCCACCTTCTTCTTGAATGCGCTTTAACACGTCTTCAAAAAGAATGGGACGAAAATCAGTCATTTCAACACAAACGCTATGATAGCGTGGATCGATAACCTTTCCACCGTATCCATTGTCTTTCATCACTCGGTTGCTGTGTAAGTGTCCATGAATGTTGACACCAAAGCGACCAAGACTTTCAGGATGAAGAGGAATGTGTGAAAGAATCATTCCGTTCATTACGTGATACGCTCGAACTTCTCTAAAGTGTTGAGTGTATTCTTCTAAACGAAAGATGTCATGGTTACCCTTAATGAGAACTTTGTCGCCGTTGAGACGATGAAGAGTCTTAAGAGCTTTACGATTGATAACTACGTCACCAAGGTGGTAAACTTTATCAGTCGGTTTCACAGTTTCGTTCCACGCTTTCACCATCGCTTCGTCCATTTCATCTGGATTGTCCCACGGACGAAGTTTAGTTCCATCTTCACGGAGAAAGCGACAGACGCCAGCATGTCCAAAATGTGTATCACTAACAAGAAAAACTGATGGCATCGTCACTATCTCCTTAAAAGAATATTATATCATATGCACTATTTTATGTAAACCAGGATACCTTTTTGAAGACCGCTTTTCAGGCGGTTGCCTTTACCGTTTGGCTAATTTCGCAATAGCGAAATGTTGGAATCGAACCAACAATCTCTTTATGAGATTTTGCTGCAAGTATCCTAAAAACCTTTACAAATAATGACAAAACGTTGTCATTATATATTTTGGATTGCTAATTGGCTTTAAACCACAGTGAAGCCATTGCCACGTAGAAGGAAAACATAGAAGAGATCCTTTTTTAGGATAACAACTAATCCCTAACATAGGGAATGCTGCGTCACCGCCAACGTCAATGTCATCTAAGTAGTAGAGTACAGTGACAAATCTACGAGCAGACGCATAATCACCAACGTCTGTGTGCCAACCAAAACCATCTTTTCCATTGTTCATGGTTTTGTTAATTCTAAAATGCTCAAATCCGTATCTAGTTGGAAGCCTTGTCGCGGCATCACTAGCTTCAATGTCTGCATAATACTGTTTTATAGCAGGAATCGTATAATTGCACACTGCTTTATGCAGTGATGTAAACGGTTCATCTCTTGAAGCGTCAGTAAGATTCAACTGATCGAATTTAAAATGTCCTTCACCTTGAGCGCGAGTAACGTGCAGTTGAGGATTCTCATTGTACGTCTTTACTAACTCATCACACAGCTCATCTGGTAGAACGTTATTTCTAAATGTAATGTAATAAGCAAGATGCGTTTTATCTGGCCTTGCTTGCATCCATTCTTCAGGAGTATATCTCTTGTACGTAATGTCCATTTTTACTCGTAGCCTCTATTTCAATTAAAAGATTATCTCTACATATGCAGCAGTGTTTATAAACTACTGGATATGGAATACTAACTTTCTCTAAGTCCTCGATATTCTTATAATATACCACGAATTTTAAATCACGTACATCAAATGATGCGGCATCAACTAACGTCTGAATGTTATTCAGCGTTTCTTTTTTCTGAAGTTCAACATCACCTATGTGAACTGTTTCGCTTCCAACTATGCTAGCAGTTCCAGAAATGTAAAGATTTCCATTATGAACTACTGCTCTAGAAAACATTGGAGAAGGTCCATACTTCTGAGGATACTCAAATGCACTTACTTGTCGAGAGTTTTCAATCGGCGTTGGAGCTGAGTCTGATGCAATAAAGTGAACGATAAGTCTATCATCGTTCAACGAACCTAAGCCGCATGCAGCAGGCTTATAAAGTTTATCTTTATCGCGAAATGCAGATGTTCTAGCTCTGTTAAATTCATAATAATTGCTAAGAATGTCAGGAATATGATTGTGGCATTTAATGAGGTACTTATCACCGATGATATCATAGATCAACTTATAAGAACTCAAAGTTGCGTTATAAATCCCTGCATCAAGTAATGTAGCTATAGTTCCAATGATTGCATCATTTTTAACTGCTAAACGTATGCATTCTGACTTAGCCATCATCACCTCCTAATCAATTATTGAACATTATCAAGAATCCACTTCCAGTATTCTGAAGCTTCCATGATTCTCTCCTTAGAAAAATAACAGGATGATTTTTGTCGACTATGACAAATTAACAGTTTGGTAGTCTTGTGTATTGCAGAACTCATCCTAAAACTTGGTGGACCGACGGGGAATCGAACCCCGACTAAAGGCTTGCAAAGCCCCTGTGCTCCCGTTATCACTATCAGCCCAAGTGTTTTGGTCTCCCCCACAGGATTTGAACCTGCATCCTCTGCGCCCCAAACGCAGTGACTTACCTATTAGCCCAAAGGGAGTTATGTTTGTTGGCTCCGCATCAGGGAATCGAACCCTGCTAACCATTGATTAACAGTCAAGCCCATGCACCTTGCTCGGGTTCTGCGGAATAGAAATCTGGTGGAGATGCCGGGATTCGAACCGCGGACAAGCCCTTTAACAGAGGGATAGCGTATAATATTGCTGGAACAATTCTGCACAGAATTGGGTTTTTGCTGTGCTATGCTACCATTACATCACATCTCCATATGAAAACACACTCATTGAATGCGCTTTGATATGGTACCCAAGAGGGGACTCGAACCCCTAGGAATACGGACCTCAACCGTACGCGTATACCAATTCCGCCACCTGGGCAATGTTCAACAGGATCCTTTTGCTTTTTCCCATAAAAAGTGGCGTTAGCCATGAATGCTGAAGGGATCCTAAAAATGGAGCGGCTAGTCAGAATCGAACTGACGTCATCAGCTTGGAAGGCTGGGGTAATACCATTATACGATAGCCGCATTGTTTGGCGGAGGCGGTGAGATTCGAACTCACGGACCCTTTCGAGTCGACAGTTTTCAAGACTGTTGCAATAAACCGGGCTCTGCCACGCTTCCATTGATAGTACAGGATGTCTTTTACGGTTTCGGTTATGAGTCGAATGTAAAGTTGTTTGCTGTAAACATCCTAAAATTGGTGGAGTGAGTAGGGATCGAACCTACCCGCCAGAGGCCACCGGGTTACAGCCGGCTAGAACACCATTGTTCTGTTCACTCCATTGTTTGGCGCGCCCTGCAGGACTCGAACCCACAACCTAACGTTCGTAGCGTTAGATGATCTCCAGTTTCACCAAAGGCGCATTGTTTCTTGGTACCCGAGACCGGACTCGAACCGGTACGCATAAGCGACGCATTTTAAGTGCGTTGTGTCTACCTATTCCACCACTCGGGCATAAGCCATCTTAAAACACACTCCGTATCTTAGAACTCCTTTTCTCTAGCTCGGGTGAGAAGGTGGTTCCCAAATACTCACTTCGCGATTGTGAGCCAATCTGAAGTGTGTTTTAAGATGGCTGGGGTACTAGGACTCGAACCTAGGAATGCTGGAATCAAAATCCAGTGCCTTACCAACTTGGCGATACCCCAAGAAAAACTTCCGAATTGTTAATGAACAGTTTGTAGAGTGATTATATCAGGCTTACGATTTATTGTACACCATCTTTTTCACCTACCGGTCTGAAGGACTTTTCCTCCACACCATGTTAGCTATTCTACTACGACTACGATTTATTGTACACCACCAAAAACAAAAGCCCCGAACTTTTAGGATCGGGGCTTTGTGGTGTACGTTGGACCGTATGCTTACACTTTACCCCTTTAGACGACCTCTGAGCTCAATTGATAGCGCAGGGCGACCACATGTCTGATTGCTAAAATCATAGGCATGTTTCTGCGAGAGGGATAAGAGTAAATGTTCCATAAACTTATTTATACGCCTTTTTGCTCTTGAGCGCCTCTCCACAAAATTATTTTTGCAGTTTCGTAATCTCTTAGCTCGTAATCTGCAATGTCATAGCCCATGTTCTTACACGTAGCTTTGATAGCGTTGACGCCAGGCACAAGGTTTTTGTACCAACCAACTTCAACGCCTTTCTTGAAGACTTTGACTTTTACTTTTTCAGCCATCGCTTAAACAATCCTTTGATGAGAGCGACGATGTCAATAGATCGCCTATTAGGACACAGACGTCCTTGTTGACAATAACCATCACAGCACTTAACGCTCATAGTCAATCTTCCTAATGAGTTTATCGCCCATCCAATACGAACAAGACTCTTTGTTGTCTTGTGTCAAATTGCGAAGCATGTTATGAAAATCTTCACGAGTGATTTCACGTCCATCAAGGATTGTCTCACCAAGATAGCGCTGAGTCACTTCATCGAAGTAATTTTCTTCAGAGCCAGATTCGCGCATAACGACTTCATCATATGCGTGCTCAAGGTTCTCAGCTTCGACTACATACTTATGGCGAAACTGAACCAGTGTATCAATAACGTATAGCGGCATGTCACTTTCCTTTTTCACGTAAGATTTGAACTTGATTGCTCGGCGTAACGAACGCTCTAGCTCTAATTAGAGTTTTTCCAGTCAACGGATCTTTCGTCTGTGTAAACTCGATGAACTTTGACTTCAGTAGCTCTAACGCTATCTGCATAGCGAGCTGACGCTTAACTTCGTCTCTACCCATCTCATCGATCATGAAATCGTCGTAATGATGAGACACCATAAGCATCTCACCTTTGATAGCGTACTCATTTCCCGTAGGCGTAGAAGAGCCGCTATAGATTTTATGCCACGCGTCATCGTATGTTGACTGAGTGATAGTTATCGCATAGAGTTTCTCAATGTCATCAGGATTCACTTAATGTCTCCAATGCTGTCAGCGACGTCTTTGTCCTCGCGAACTTCAACGAAGACAGGAAGGAACAGAGATTCTTCGCCTTGTTTGTTCTTGATCCGCATATTATACTTCACTGCGATGATTTTGTACAGGTACTCTTTTGGATCTTTCTTACGATCCTCATCCTTGAAGCCAGAGCCAACGTCGACCTTCAAGACGCCGTCAGCAGACTCACAAAGCAGAGCACCTATCATACCTTCGTACTTGCCAGTTCCAGGCTGAATACCGACGACCTTCAGGTCACACTCTTCTTCACCTTTGAACTTGACTTGCTTCTTAGAGCGCTTGTTCTCCCAGATCGCCGAAATGTCCTTCAAGATGATGCCTTCAAAACCGTCGTCAAGGTAGTGACGGAACTGAATTTCAGCAGCTTCCAGACTTGCAACGTGGATAGTCTCAACGAAGTTAACCTTATCGCTGGGAGCAGGAGAACCTAGAAGAGCATTCCAGCGTTCAATGTAGGGAACATTAGACACACCCTTCACAAAGTCTTCGTATGGAATCATATCCCATACAGTAGCGCGAACCATCGAAGCTTCAACACCACTAATCGTACCCTTGTTAGCTTTGTTCAGAATGCCGTTACCGGTCTGACGATCAACGATCTTCCCGTCAACTTCAACGAGCAGTTCACCGTCAAACACCATGTTACGACCGTTAGCCAGTGCAAGGAAGTCTTCTTCAAGATTACCAAGAAGAGCGATCTCCTTGCCGTTGCGAGAACGGAAGTCAACAGAACCATTAACAACGATAGCGTTAAACCGCATACCGTCTTCCTTCTTTTGAACCAGAGCTGGGAACTTGATTTTTTCAACCAGCTTCTTGTCAAAAGCAGAGCACAGCATGCAAGGATATTCAGCGATCAAGTCTTTCCAAACAGCGTTTGCCGTAGAGATAGAGACACCGCACTTCAAGTCTTTCTTGATTACTCGTTCCAGAACTTTAGCGTCGTCAGCACTGACAGCTTCGAGGTTACTCTTCAAGTGAGCGATACCAGCGTTGCCAGTGACAAGACGCTTAGACAGATCACCAAGAGAATCAAGAGCAAAGTTCAATGATATACCCTCACCTTGATTGGGAGTGTAAGCTGGAATCTTGCGAATGTAGAAGTTGGTGAATGGATCCAAAGCAAAGAAGACTACTTTCTTAAGAGTTTCATTGCTTGCATGCTTCTTCAACAGATCAGTCTTGAAGATACGAGAGTTATCAGAAGCAAGTGTTTCGAAGAGTTCATTCAAGTTCATAATTAAGATCCAATATTGTTTGTACTCAGAGATACATTATACCACAGTCTGCGAATGTTGTACAATCTATTTTGCAGTTTTCTTCACTTTTTCTAGAAGCGTACGCGCGTCAAAAAGACCAGACTGCTCCATGAGAATCTGGTCTAATGACGTTTCGGCTTTTTCAAGAAGCCATTCGACGTAGCTGAGCTCCTCGTCAGTACGGGAGACCAGCCACTTCTCGAACTCTTCTGTTTTAGTGTGAAGAATCGACTTAAGATTCTTTTCGTGCGCGTCCACGGGTCGGCTTTGGGGCTTTCACCTGTTCCAAAGGGTAGTCACCTGGCAGAAAGCCATTCGCTACCAGAACGTGCGGTGTGATGTTTGGATATTCATCAGTGAGCTTTTGGTCCTTGATAGTGATCAAAAGCTTAGCTTCGGACGGATGCAAAGACTCTAACAACTGAATGAACAGAGTTTCGCGTCGTACAGTTTGAAGCTGACGCTCTTTAGTAAAGATGTAAAATCGACGAATCTCTTGAATGAAATTCGCAGGTGACATTCCAATCGGAGCAGCGTCCTTCTTGAATGGAGGCTCTCCTTCTGGAAGATCAAACTTCTTTTGTGGTAAGAACGCATACTCAAAGATCATGCGAAGTGCAATGTTGTCTTTGTACTTTTCGATCGTTTCGATGTTTTCATTGATTTCCTGAAGAAGCTCAGGAATAAATTTACGATTAGCCATTAAAAATCCTCCAAATTGTCGAGCAGCAAGCGGCACTTGTGCTTGATCAAGTAGTTCATGATAGAGTTCTTATCACCCTTCGGAGCTTTCTCAAATTCAGCAAGAATAACGTCCCTTACGTCTTGAGGAATGCGCTTGAAGCTAACTAGCGTTTCATTACGATGCCAGTTGCGACGTTCTTCATCAGTACGGCAAGCATCGAATCCTTTTTCGAAGAATTCATTGAGACGCTTGCTGGAAACAGTTGATTGACGAACGCCTTCCATTAACACAGTGTCAGCAGACAGAATGTTAGGAATGCCGTCACCGCTGTCACCTTTAACGATGTGTTCGATTAGCCATTCTTTAAGCTCCTTCTTATTTACTGTCACTTGCTTTTTGATGTAAGGACTGTATTGCTTAATGTTATCGTACTCTTGAAGTTGCTTGAAGTCTTTGTCAGAAGAGACAATCATCACTTGCTCGAATTGACCGAACTCTTGAGTAGATTCAGCGAGGACTGCGATTACGTCGTCAGCTTCACAGCGATCAAGGTGAATGACTTTATATGGGAAGTGAAGCTTGAGATCCTCACGGATTTCACCAAGCGTATCGAAGATCAACTTCCAATCGAGGTCAGATTCTTCACGAGCTTTCTTGCGCTGACCTTTATAGTGCGCGAAAAATTCTTTGCGCCAGTACTTACGACCGTCGCAGCAAATGACGATGTCACCGTAGTCTTTGCGATACTTTTGCTTATACGCCTTGATCGAGCTGATCGCAACGTGACGAATAAGATTTTTCTTTTCGTCTTCAGAACCCTTCTTCAGATCGCCCGAAAAAGAGAGGATGGATGCCAAGGCAACCTGATTGTAGTCGATGAGAATCATTCTACGTCTGCTCCATAATGTTTGAGAACTGTGCGCAATGCCTTAAGCATCTTGATATTATACCCTAGATCTGCAGCTTTGTGATCAGGAATGTCGTCTAAAGCTTCGATTGCAGTGTTCTCTTTCTTGAGATACTCGTACTGCTCTTTGAGATTCTCGACTGCGATGAGATCTGCGGCTTCCCACGAAATGAAAAACTTACGATTAGACATTATTGCCACCCAATTTGATTGTAGATTTTGATGTAGCAGTTACACGATGGTTCGAACTGAAGACGCTCTTCCCAGATGGGGCGTTGAAAGCGAGGATCAGTCGAAGGAGGAAGAGGATAAACGCGTGGAGACGTCATTCGCGGTTGAAGAGGAATCCACACTTGAGGATACCCATGCTGAACGACGACGACATCAGGGCTCGCAGACTTTCCAATGACGTATCCAATAGCGCCGCCTATGATGCCCGCAGTCCAAGCGTCATTCGCGAGTGCAGACGTACTAACGCCAATTGATAAAAGCAGAGTTGCTAACAGCTTAGTCATAATGACTCCTTTCTAATATAAGATAATTATATACCAGAAACGAATTATTGTACACTGTTGTTTTCGCGCGCCAGAAAGCCAGAAGGCCCCGTAGGGCCTTCGTTTTACGCTGGTGTAGGATTATCCACAATCGTGATGTAGAGGCTCTCCAGCTCATCCTGCTCTTGCTGGGTAATCTGGAAGTTCTGCTTGTGGAAGATTCGAGCCATCTTATTGATGTGCTTCTTCGGAAGTTGATAGTTGTCAGAGACGTCTTTGACGATGTCTTTGATGAGATCACGCTCAGCTTGGATTCGAGTCATCGAATCAGAGATTTCTTGAAGAGCGTCCTTGATTTTCTTACGATCAGCGGGATTTGAGATTTGAGTCATTACGAATTCACATTAACAGAAGATTTGAGAGCACCAGAAATAATCACAACAGCAAACCATTCAGCCACGCCATAAGCAATGGCCAAAGAAGGAAAAAGAGTGTTCAACGCCCAGATAACGAGAATCGGTCCGACGATAATCAGAGCGATAAGAAGCGCTCTAAAAAGAATGACGTCCATAATTAGCCTTTCAAAGATGAGTAGTTAAACGAACGCCATCCTTGTGCTTGAATGTCAAACACTCGAATATTGTCAGTTGATTCAGTGACTTCTTGAGTCTCACCTTTAGGTGCTTGCTCAAGAGGAATTAGTTGAGGAGACCGCGTGCACTCCATCACACGTTCAGTTCCATCTTTCTTAGTGAAAGTCACAACGACGATACCTTCACCAAGTGCTTTTAGTAGTGCGTTCTTTTCAATCATGATGTAGCTCCTTACTCAAATTTTCGAACGATTTCAACTTTGATAATTTGTTGCCCTTGAGCGTACGCTTTACACGCAGACTCAGATGGAAAAACCTTTGTCGTCACAGCGCCGCATTCACGCTCAAACTCGTTGAGAACCATGTAGCCAACTTTCAATCCAACTGTTTTTTGAATTGACATTTCGTCAGTTGCTGTTACTCTTGCTCGCAGTAGTGCTGGCACTTGTCGATCTCCTTGCATATAAGTTTCCTATTCAGAGTAGATTATACAACATTCACGATTTAAAGTACAACTTCTTTGAAAGTTGTTTTGCCATACTGCGTGCTCGAAGTCCATTGCTTCCCGCAAGTACTGCATGTGATTGTAGAGCTAGTGATGTTTCCATCTGGATTGATGTTGTTTCCATGCTTATCAAACGTTGGAGGAAAATACATCGCTGTCGTCATCGATACGCCGTGTTGAAACCTGCATTCTTTGTCGCATCCAGGATTGGGGTTCACAAAGTGAGGGGAGCTCTGGCCGTGAAGAGCAGAACTCACACTTAGAAGATTTACATCGTGGTTCCAGCCAGACATCACATCTTCTACATGCATATGCATCGTATTGGACGTTGTACTCTTTGTCAGTTCCGCATCTTTCGCAGACATCGCTCACCTCTTTCATATCAATTGCAGGGAACACCCTTACCAAACTCATTAAGAATCTGAGCAGGACGTCCTTCTTGTCCAATCACAAATTTGTAACCGCCGATACATCGCTCTTCAACCATTCCAGTGACACCGAATGAAACCGAGGACGGCGACGAATGTCCAAGCATCACAGGGAACGCGATCGCGGCTACAATTCCGATGATCGCAATAACGATCATGAGTTCGATAAGAGTGAATCCGTTTTTCATTTTACTTGTTCAGCATAAGAGCGTTGAAGTTAGCAGGAACAACGATGGTTTGAACCTTACCATTCTTGATACCTTCAGAGATGTTCAGTGCAGCTTGAGCTTGCATGAAGGCGATGGAGCTAGCAGAGTTGTTTGCTAGTGCAGCCATACGACGAGATTCAGCTTCAGCAGTCTTAACTTCGATTTCCTTCTGCTTCAGCTCGTTCTTAGCGCGAACGAGATCATTTGCAGACTGAACAACCGAGTCAGCTGGAACAACGTTACGAATCAGAACCTGAGAGATAGTGATGGAGCCATCAAGCTTTTCTTCAGCGAGTTGACGAACGATTTCTTCCTTGACGAACACTTCCATGTCAGAACGATTGTCAGCCATGTCAAGAGCTTCGTACTTACGAGCTGCTTTGTAGATAGCGTTACGAGCGTTCTGAACAATGTAGTTATACATCAGGAAAACGTCACCCGACTTATCGGTTGCGTGGAAGCTACGATTCTTCGTAGAGTACAGTTCAGACACTTGCTGAGGATTGATGTTATACACCACTACAGCGTCAAAGTCTTTCATCGTGGAGTTATCGCGAGCAACTGGAGTCATATTATCCAGTGCAACGTTAACGTCCTTGACAGGGAACGTCAGAACATCCCCGACGAGCGTCTGGTTGAACGAGCCTGGCATCAACTCGCCAGGCTTTACTTGCTTATCAAAGCCGACGCGAACACCAACTTCACCAGTCTCGATACGAGTACAACCAGTTGCAAGAACGGCTGCAGCGATCAGAGTCATAGTAGCAATGCGTTTCATAGTGTATTTTCCTTTAGAACAAGATAACAAAAAGACCGATGAGAATGAATGCGATCATGGACGTAAAGAATCCATACATCACATTTTTAGTTAGCGTCCAGTTTTCCTTAGCAGACTGATTACGCAACAAGTGAATTGCGCCGGTGACGATGCCCCAGAACACAAGAAAGAAGATGATAGATTTAGCCACGACGCATCCTTGAGATTTCAACTGCGTCTTCTTCAGAGAAGACGGG
>OGVG01000069.1_pt1 | contig 12525 bp, 14 predicted proteins | sample 1575691 | NCBI WGS metagenome assembly OGVG01 (sample SAMN07581545, study PRJEB24739) | freshwater metagenome | reverse complement strand
TTTCCCTTCACGTCGCTCTTCCGATTTATTATTGGTAAAATTAAGCTCTCACTAAATGGAATAAAAACATTTTTAAATCTAATAATGGTTTTGTTCTTCAAAAATTTTGTTAAGAAAAAATAATAACAAAAAATGAAAAATCATTGGAATTATTATTTTTTTTGATTTTATATATAAGTATCCTGCTACTAAACCTAAAAGAAAAGTTGGTATTAAATTAGAGAAATTTGGAAGATGATATAACGAAAAACAAATTGATGAAAAAATAATAGCATTTTTCACTGAATATAATTTTGAGAGATTATCAATAAAAATTTTTCTAAAAATTAATTCTTCAAAAAATGGTGCAATAATTAATGCAGGAACTGCTCTAATTAAGAATTCAAAATTTAATTCTGAATTCATATTTACAATATTTAGAGGGAAATCATTTGGAGTTGTAACTCTTTTATATATTTCGAAGAATGGTTCTTGCAAAATTTTCAAACCAATAGCTGATAAAATTATTGGTAAAATTAAGCTCTCACTAAATGGAATAAAAACATTTTTAAATCTAATAATGGTTTTGTTCTTCAAAAATTTTGTTAAGAAAAAATAATAACAAAAAACAGTTAGTATGCTTTGTGTTATAAATGAAATAATATAAGGAATTTTTAGAAAATAACTAATGCTACTTATCATAAAACCTATAAGATTCATTAAAATTATTAGAATGAAAGTGTAAAGTAATGCCTTCCAAAAATTCATAAAAATCTACTTTCTTAACCTTTTCCTTAACCTCTACCTATTATTCACTTTCCAATTGTCTTTTTGCTTCCGCAAGTCCAGCTTTATCTTCGGCAGAAAGTTCAGGAAATTTCAAATTCATTTCTTCCAAAGCATTGATAATAATTTGTATAGCTGCAACTCTCGCAAACCATTTTTTATCCGCAGGAATTACAAACCAAGGAGCGTGGTTTTTACTTGTTTCAGAGATTGCTTCTTCATACGCTTTCATATATTGCTCGAAAACGGCACGTTCTTTTAAGTCGCCCATAGAAAATTTCCAGTTTTTTTCTTCTTCTGCAATTCGGTCTAGGAAACGTTTTTTCTGCTCTTCTTTGGATACATGGAGGAAAATTTTCACAATTTTTGTTCCATTTCTTGAGATATGTTTTTCAAAATCTTTGATGCTTTCGTATCTGTTTTCCCAGAATTTTTCATCTATTTCGTTAGTAGATTTCCAAACTTTTTCGCTTAGATTATATTCAGGGTGGACTTTACACACCAAAACACTTTCGTAATGACTTCGGTTGAAAATCCCTATTTTCCCTTTTTCTGGTAAAGCCAAATAATGCCTCCAGATGAAATCATGATTGTATTCTTTAGAAGTTGGCGTTTTAAAACTGGTCACTTCACAACCTTGCGGATTTACTCCACCGAAAACATGCTCTATCAAACTGTCTTTTCCGGCAGCATCCATCGCTTGTATCACTACCAAAAGTGATTGACTGCCATCTGCGTAAAGCTTTTCTTGAAGTTCGTAGAGTTTTTTCTTCTCTGCATCAAGCATTTTTTGACCTTCTTCTTTGGTCAGTTCGCCTTTATAATCGGTGTTGAAATCTTTGAGATTAAATTTTTGATTTTCTTTCACAAGAAAGTTATCGGTGAAATTGGTGTCCATTTTTTGAAAAATTTTGTTCAACTAAAGATAATAAAAAAAACCGACTGGTTAAAGTCGGTTTTTGTATAATAATTTTAAAAAGAATTATTTTTTTGGAGCTAAAGTTTTTTCTTCAGCTTTAGCATTTGCATCTACTGTTCCTTGGATGTATAGAACGACTCTTCCGTTTACTGGATCGTTAGAAAATACATCGATAGATTTTTTGAAAGGTGCAGCATTTGCAGTGTTATAATGAACTTTAATCTGTGCAGATTTTCCAGGCATAATTGGTTCTTTTGGCCATTCAGAAGCGGTGCAACCACAGCCTGGCTGTACGTTAGAAAGGATTAAAGGCTTGTTACCAGTATTTTTAAAAGTAAAAACTCTGTTTCCATCTGCATTCACTGGAACAGTACCGTAATCAATAGTTGTTTTTTCAAAAGAAATAGTTTGTGCAGAAGAGAAAACAAAACCTCCGATAAGCAACAAACCGCCCATAAATTTTTTCATATTTAGAAAGTTTTTTGTTGTAAATTAAAGTTCAAAATTATAAATAAATTCTGTAATTAAATCCAAATTCTTCTTTTTATTTTATTTTGTCTGATTCTGATTCCAAAATTCTCAAAAAGAAGAGCTTTAACCATTTAAAAATTCACATTTTATCGTATTTTTGCAAATTACAAGCCAAACTCATTTTTATTTAAAATTTTATGCAAATTTCAGAAAAATATAATCCTCAGGAAACAGAACAGAAGTGGTACAATTACTGGTTAGAAAACAATTATTTTCATTCTACTCCAGATAACAGACCTCCTTACACGATTGTAATTCCGCCACCAAACGTGACGGGAATTCTTCACATGGGACACATGTTAAACAATACCATTCAAGATGTTTTGGTAAGAAGAGCCAGAATGCAAGGGTTTAATGCACTTTGGGTTCCGGGAACAGACCACGCTTCTATCGCTACTGAAGCGAAGGTAGTGGCAAAACTGAAATCTGAAGGAATTAATAAATCTGATATTACCCGAGACGAGTTTTTAGTTCACGCTTGGGATTGGACGCATAAATATGGCGGAACAATTCTTGAACAGTTAAAGAAATTAGGTTGTTCTTGTGATTGGGACAGAACGCGTTTCACAATGGAACCGAAACTATCTGCTCAAGTCATCAAATCTTTCGTTGATTTATACAATAAAGGTTTGATTTACAGAGGTTATAGAATGGTGAACTGGGATCCGGAAGCTAAAACCAATATTTCTGATGAAGAGGTAATTTATAAAGAACTCAATGGGAAACTTTGGTACCTTAAATATAAAATTGAAGGTTCTGAAGAGTTTATTTCTGTGGCTACCACTCGTCCAGAAACCATTTTCGGTGACGTAGCGGTTTGTGTAAATCCTAATGACGAAAAATATGCACATCTGAAAGGCAAAAACGTAATCGTTCCGATTGTAAATAGAGTCATTCCAATTATTGAAGATGAATATGTAGACATGGAATTCGGAACTGGAGCGTTGAAAATCACTCCTGCGCATGATATCAATGACTACGAAATCGGGCAAAAACATAATTTGCCAATGATTGATGCACTAGATGATGATGGTAAATTGAATGAACATGGGTTGCATTACAACGGAAAAGATAGATTTGAGGTTAGAAAACTGATTGCTAAAGAATTAGAAGAAAATAATCTTTTGGTAAAAGCCGAAGATTATGTAAATAAAGTAGGAACTTCTGAGAGAACAGGAGCTGTGATTGAACCAAAAATTTCTCAACAATGGTTCCTGAAAATGTCTGAAATTGCGAAGCCAGCTTTGGATGTAGTAATGAATGATGAGGTGAAGTTCCACCCAGAAAAATTTAAAAATACGTACAGACATTGGATGGAGAACATCCGCGATTGGAATATTTCTCGTCAATTGTGGTGGGGCCAACAAATTCCAGCGTATTATTACGGAGAAGGAAGTGAGGATTATGTAGTTGCCGAAAATATAGAAGAAGCTTTGGTTTTAGCCAAAGAAAAAACCAACAACCAACAACTAACAACTGACAACTTAAAACAAGACGAAGATGCTCTAGATACTTGGTTCTCTTCTTGGTTATGGCCTATGTCCGTTTTTGATGGAATGTTAGACGAAAACAATGAAGACATCAAGTATTATTATCCGACTTCTGACTTGGTAACTGGGCCAGACATTATTTTCTTCTGGGTAGCCAGAATGATTATGGCAGGATTAGAATTTAAAGGCGAAGTTCCTTTCAAAAATGTATATTTTACAGGAATTGTAAGGGATAAGCAACGCAGAAAAATGTCTAAATCGCTCGGGAATTCTCCAGACCCAATAGAATTGATTGAAAAATATGGAGCAGATGGAGTAAGAGTAGGGATTTTATTGAGCTCTGCAGCTGGAAACGATTTACTTTTTGATGAAGACTTAATGTTGCAAGGAAGAAACTTTGCGACCAAAATCTGGAACGCATTCCGACTGATTCAAGGTTGGAAAAAAGAGGACAAACCAGCGAATGAAGCAGATTTGCAAACCATAGAATGGTTCGGAAATCAAATGAATAAAACCATTGCTGATATCAATGACCAGTTCTCAAAATTCAGAATTTCTGATGCTTTGCATCTAATTTATAAACTGATTTGGGACGATTTCTGTGCGTGGTATTTAGAAGCCATCAAACCCAATTATGGAGAAGGAATTTCTCAAGAAGTATATGATAAAACCATCGTTTACTTCGAAGAATTAATGAGATTATTGCATCCTTTCATGCCATTTTTAACGGAAGAATTGTATCAGGCAATTGCAGAAAGAAGCACAGAAGAAGCTTTGGTGATTGCTCAACAGAAAAAAGCAGAACCTTTCTGCGAAGAAAATATAAAAGCCTTCGAAACGGCTAAAGAATTGATTTCTGGCGTTAGAAATTACCGTCAAAGCAAAGGGATTTCGCCTAGAGAAGCCGTAGAATTATTTACCAATGCTGTTGCTTTCGAAAATGAAGCGGTGGTGAAAAAATTAGCCAACATCTCTGAAATTAATTTCGGAAATAAAACGGACAAACCAAGTTTCACTTTCTTAGTGGGAGCTACAGAAGTTTCTATTCCATTGAGTGAAAACCTTGATTTAGGCGAAGAAAAAGCAAAAACAGAAGAAGAACTAAAATACTTAAAAGGATTCTTAATTTCGGTAGAAAAGAAATTATCTAACGAAAAATTTGTTGCTGGTGCTCCTGCTCAAGTAGTAGAAAATGAGCGCAAAAAACAAAAAGATGCGCAAGATAAAATTGCAATTTTAGAAGAAAAATTAAAAACATTGTAGGGATTGGAAGTCTGATGTGAGGTGCTCTTTTGCATTTTGCATGAGACCACACCCAACTTCCTTTCATCAAACATCCATCAGAATCATGTCACACCTAGAAAACATATCAAAACTTTTTTCTAAAAATTTTGTAGAAAATCCCATGCTAGAAACTTTCGAGGCAGGAAAAATTCATCTTCCTAGCGGAAAGTTAGTCGCTTGTGACCCATTGATTACCCATGACATGAAGGAATTTGTGATTCATTTTCCTGTAGGTGATTTTCCTGTTTTTGTACACAAAGAAAGAGACAGTAATTGTATTGCTTATGTAGAAATAGTGTTCAGCAATGAACACGTAGATTCTTTTAAAATGGCAACTACAGAAGGTCAACATATTGAAGATTTGCAAGGAGAAGAAGTTTTCGGGTATCCTGTAGAATCGGGGATGGGTTGTTTTATGGATGCAGAAACTCAGGATAGTCTTAATCATTTAGAAAATAGATTGTTCCATAGAAAAGGAGCTGATTTTATGGGAATTTATGAAGAGTTTTTCCATGGGCATTTCTTTGATGAAAATGGAGCGATTGACCAATTTGCTTTCCTAAAACCAGACGAAGAAAAACCAGGAAATATTTTTGCTTTCGAAACAGGATATGGAGAAGGTTTCTATGCAAGCTATATTGGTTTTGGTGCAGAAAATCAACCGGTTAAAATTATAACGGAGTTTATTGAAATAAAATCTGAATAATTATTCTTATCGAAACAAAAAAAGACTAATTTTGTTGTAGACCAAACACTGAAATTTTAAACCTATTTAAAAATTTCTAAAAATTAAACTTCAATGAAAGTAAGCGCAGAACAGCCCAAAATTATAGTTGTAGGAAGTTCTTCTATTGATTTAGTCCTCAATACATCATTTCACCCAGAACCTAATGAAACGGTAATCGCCCAAAAATCTGAAACTTTTTTTGGAGGAAAAGGAGCTAATCAAGCAGTAGGAACAGCGAGATTAGGAGCAAGTACATTTTTCATTGGTTGCGTAGGAATGGATCCTTATGGTCAACAAATTCTTAGAAATTTAGTAGATGAAAATGTAAATGTAGGTTTTGTACACGAAGATTTAGACCACGCGACAGGAACGGCTTATGTAACTGCAGCGCACGGTAAAAACGCCATCGTAGTAGTTCCTTCAGCCAATTATTGTCTAGAGCCAAAGCATTTAGAAAATGCAGAAAGATTTTTTTCTACAGCAGATTTAGTGCTAACTCAGTTAGAAATTCCGATGAATGTGGTAGAAAAAACGTATGAATTTGCCAAAAAATACAACAAAAAACTGGGAATTTATGCTTCTCCCGCTGCTAGAATTTCAGAAGAAATTTTAGAGTATGCCTTTTTTATCGTGGCCAAAAGCAATGAACTTTCAATCATTTTTGGGGAAGAATCTAGAGAAAAAATTCTGAGAAAATATCCCAATAAACTTTTTGTAAGAGACGATGCCAATTCTACCATTTATCACAATGGTTCAGAGATGAAATACCACAGAAACGACCCAGAAGACATGCCCAATAAAATGGGAATGGGAGATGCTTTCACTTCTGGTTTTTCCATTGCGTTATGTCATGGAAATGAGATAGATGATTGTGTGAAATTCGGGAATGATGTTTCGCTAAAAGTGGCACAAAAAAGAGGTTCGCAAACAGGATTACCTAAATTAAAAGATTTCGGTTTGTAATTTTAACCAAAGAATAATATGCAGAGAATTTCAAATTTTTGGAATTCTCTTCTTTTTTTAGATATTTTTGGAAACAGATTTTCAACAGATTTTCTCTTATGAATAATACCATTACCATCCATACTCAAGACCAGTATCCCATCACCGCAACGCTTTTTGAGCCAGAAAATGCGAATGGGAAACTACTGTTGGTGAATTCTGCAACTGGCGTGAAACAACAAACGTATTACTCTTTTGCACAACATTTTGCAGATTTGGGTTTTGTGGTAATTACCTATGATTACAGAGGAGTGGCGCTTTCTAAACCAGACCAGCTCAAAGGTTTTAAAGCGAGCATGAGAACTTGGGGAAATACAGATTATAAAGCCGTTACAGATTTTATAGAGGAGCATTATCCTCATCACAGAAAATTTCTAATCGGTCATTCTGTGGGTGCTTTAATCCTCGGAATGAACAAAGGTTCAGAAATTTTTGAAAAATTTTGTTTCGTGGCCACTCAAAATACCTATTTTGGACATCTTTCTCCAAGAATTAAAATGTTGGGATTATTAGGTTTTGGTCTATATCAACCAATACTTACTCGGGTAAAAGGATATTTCAAGACTTATTTTGTGAATTTAGGCGAAACTTTACCCAAAGGTGTTTCAGATGATTGGCGAACTCTCATCATGAACCGAAAATCAGTGAATCGATTACTCGAAAAAACGGAGAATTTCTCTAAAAATTTACATCAAGAGGTTTTATATCTCAACATGCAAGATGATGATTGGATTACAGAAACGGGAATGAAACTGCTCATGAACGAAACGTATGTCAATATGAAACCTATTTACAGAACCGTGCATCCTCACGAAAGCAATGGTGAAGAAATAGGGCATATTAATTTTTTTAGAGCAAAACACAGCAAACTTTGGAGCATTGTTTTCGATTGGTTTTCGTAGTTTTGAAACATGAAAAATCACATTACCCTTACCATAAATTTTGTTAAAGAAAAACTAGAAGGTGCAGAAGCAGGACACGATTGGTTTCACATAGAACGCGTCTGGAAACTCTCTAAAAAAATTGCCGAAAAAGAAGGCGGAAATCTAGAAGTGATAGAACTTTCTGCACTATTGCACGATATTGCAGACCCTAAATTTCACAATGGTGATGAAACTTTGGCTTTGAAAATTTCTAAAGATTTTCTCGAAGAAATTCATGTAAATGCTGAATTAATAGAGCAAGTGTTGTTTGTTATTAAAAATATTTCTTTTAAAAATAGAGCAGAAGCTCCAGAAAATCCTCCTTTAGAATTACAAATTGTACAAGATGCAGACCGTCTTGATGCGATTGGTGCAATTGGGATTGCAAGAACTTTCAATTTTGGTGGATTCAAGAATAATTTGATGTATCATCCAGAAATCAAGCCGAATCTTGGCATGAACAAAGAAGAATACAAAAAATCAAACGGAACCACCATCAACCATTTTTATGAAAAATTATTGTTGCTCAAGGATTTAATGAATACCGAAACAGCAAAAAGAATCGCGTCAGAAAGACACGATTTTATGTTGCAATTTCTCGATGAATTTTATAAAGAATGGAATATGGAATTGTAGAATTTCTGATTTTTTCAAAAGTCAACCAAAAACAATATCTTTGTTAGAATGAATAGTCTCAATTTTGTTTTACTTTTCCTCTTAATTCTAGCTCTTATTTTAAGTTTATTTAAAACAGGAGCCAGAGCGAGATGGGCTAAAAATATCAGATTTTTTATTGTAATTTTAGGTTTAGCATTTTTCGGATATTGGTTTTTTCAAAAGAGTTTCAGTAATTTTTTAGAAAAATCCATGTCGATTCAGGTCATCAATAGAGTGAACCAACCGCTCGATATTTATGCCATAAAAGTTATCGATAAAGATCAAAATAAATTCCTCACCAAACATTTAGGCAAAGTAAGAACCAATCACTATCAAATAGACTATTTTGTAATGAGCAATTCTAATGAATTTTGGGTGGCTGCTTACAATGTGAAAAATAAATTGGTTTACTTCTCTCAACATAGCGTTCAGAACAAAGAAGAAGACCAAAAAATAGAGGTGAGAACCTTTTTAAACCAAAGTCAAAAACTATCAGATATCGCCGAAAAAGTGATAGAAAAGAATAAACTAGAAAACGTAAACCAAAGCATTTTTGTGTCGCTTACTTTATTGGTTTTATTCTTAAATATTGTGCTTCTTACGAGGAAGAAATAAGCTAATATGCTGTCTTTCAAAATATTTTTTCAAATATTTTTTGCGAATTCCAAAAAAATCCATTTATATTTGCACCCGAAAACAAAGTTTAACAATTAAAAAAACGAAGCAAAATGTTCAAATTTCACAATTTATCTTCAGTAGGATTACCACTTTCTGTGGTATGCTTCGGTGTTTTCGTTTTCAGTTAGAATTGTAATCAATAATGAAATATAGAAACCCGAAGTTGTAAAATTTCGGGTTTTATTTTGATACAAGGTTCTATAAATTTCCCCGAAATTTTCTTGAATGCAGGCTTACCATCAATTTTTTTGTTGGCATATTCTTGATGTAATTTTTTAAAAATACATCCAGAGTTTTTAAGATGATGATTCTTGTAATCAGTCATCAAATATTTTTATCAATTATAAAACAATGGGAAATTTAAAACTAAAAGGAAAAGATATCCTGAAATTGGGATATCCTAATAATAAATCCGTAACGGTAGCTTTAGAAGTGGCAAAGAAAAATTTTGCCAATAAGAATACCGCTTATGTGAAAAATATTTTGAAGGAAATTTTACTTCAACCAGAAGAATTTAAAAGCAATCTAATGCTAGGACAAATTGCAGAAGAACTTTTAACGAGTCAAAAAACAGAAAAAAGAATGCTCTTGAACAACAGAGTTTCATTTGAAATTTTCGGAGAGGAGATTTCAGAAGATGCAGTCAATCAGTTTTATACATCTCTCAAACTTCCGGTTTCGGTAAAAGGTGCATTGATGCCAGATGCACATTTCGGATATGGTCTACCAATTGGTGGAGTTTTGGCAACCAAAAATGCCGTAATTCCTTATGGAGTAGGCTTGGATATTGGTTGTAGAATGTGTTTGAGTATTTTAGATACTCCAGTTTCTTACTTAGATGGAGCAAAGGACAAATACGAAAAAGCATTAGCCGAACACACCAAATTCGGAATGTACGAAGTGCACAAAACGCACATAGAAAATGAAATTTTTGATGATGAAACTTTTAACCTAATGCCAATTTTGAGAAGATTAAAATCCAAAGCCATCAAACAATTGGGAACTTCAGGTGGTGGAAACCATTTTGTAGAATTCGGAGAGGTAGAAATTCTAGAAGATGATGAACAAATTGGTTTGCCCAAAGGAAAATACGTGGGAATTCTTTCGCACAGTGGTTCCAGAGGCTTCGGAGCAGAGATTGCACAATATTACACAAGAGTGGCGGTAGAAAACTGTCCGCTTCCAAAAGAAGCACAACATTTGGCTTGGCTAGATGTAGATACACATCTCGGACAAGAATATTGGATTGCAATGAATTTGGCGGGAGATTACGCTGCTGCTTGTCATGCCGATATTCACAGACGCTTGATAAAAGCAGTTGGCGGAAGGTTGAAAGCCAGAATAGAAAATCATCACAATTTTGCGTGGAAAGAAAATATAGACGGAGAAGAACTGATTGTTCACAGAAAAGGAGCAACTCCAGCTTCAGAAGGACAATTGGGAATAATTCCCGGTTCTATGACCAGCAAAGGTTTTATTGTAAAAGGTAGGGGAAATGCAGCTTCTCTTCATTCGGCTTCTCACGGAGCAGGAAGAAAACATGCTAGAAATTTTGCCAAAAATGCTTTCACCCAAAAAGAGATGAAAGAAGAATTAAAAAAGCATAAAGTAACCTTAATCGGTGGGAGTTTAGAAGAAGCGCCCATGATGTACAAAGACATCAATCAGGTGATGAATGCTCAACAAGATTTGGTAGATATTCTAGGAACTTTTCAACCGAGAATCGTGAGAATGGACAAGTAATGGTTGTCAGTTTTTAGTTGATAGTTTTTGGTTAAAAATCATAAACCATCAACGAACAACCATCAACAAACAACAAATAAAATGAAACAAATAATACAAATCACCTCAGGAAAAGGACCTGTAGAATGCGAATTTTTTGTACAAGAAACCTTTAACCTGATGAAAAAAGAAATGGAAATTCTAAAATTGGACTACAAAGTGGTAGAAATGATAGAAGGTGAAGTTTCAGGTTTTCAGTCGATTACTTTTGAAGTAGAGGAGAATCCTGAATTTCTAAATTCTTGGATAGGAAGCATTCAATTCATTGGGAAAAGTAAATTCAGACCCCATCATCAACGTAAAAATTGGTTCATTGGCGTTTTTGAAATCGAAAATTTCTTTGAACTTGAACTCGATGAAAAAGAACTCGAATTTCAAACCATGAGAAGTTCGGGAAATGGTGGACAAAACGTGAACAAAGTAAATTCCGCAGTTCGCGTGACGCATTTGCCTACTAAAATTCAAGTGGTAGCGATGGATTCTCGTTCTCAACTGGAAAATAAAAATATCGCAGTACAAAGATTAAAATTGAAGATTTTAGAAATAAATGCCAAAAAATCTTCGGCACAAAAACAAAATCAGTGGATGAATCATCTCCAATTGGAAAGAGGAAATCCCAAGAAAATTTTTAAAATGTAAAAAAATGACAACAAACAAATACTATTTTCAAGCCTTAGATAATTTTCCCTATAACCTAGAGGAAACCATGGAAGCACTGAATTATGCCTTGTCTTATGATGACCATAATGCAGAGAGTCTTTGTCTTTTAGGAAGGGTGTATTCTGAAGTTTTGCAAGATTATGAAACTGCAAAATCTTACTTCGAAGAAGCCATGCAAGTGAAACTAGATTCTGTTTCTACACCGCTGTTCTATATAGATTGTCTCCTGAATAATGAAGATTATGAAGAAGCCAAAAAACTGATAGACTATGCTAAAAAAATTAAAGGAATTGATCAATCTAGAATACGCTACAGAAAAGCTATTTTCTTTGAAAAGCAAGGACAATTTAAAAAGGCGTTGAAAATTCTAGAAAAAGCCAAGAAAACAGCGCCCAATAAAAAATATACTGATTTTCTGATGGAAAGAATAGAATTGGTGAAATCTAAAATAGGAAAACCTAAAAATAAGACTCAAAAGAAAAACTCCAACAAATAATGTTGGAGTCTTTCATTTTTCATTTGTATGATTAGGCAGTTTTATTTTTTCTTCTCTTTGAGTTCTTCTTTGTCTTTATCAGATGGGTTCCAAACTTTTACTTCAGAATCTTTAGTAATTCCTGAAAGAATTTGAACATTAATTCCATCAGATGCACCCAGTTTTACGGTTAATTTTTTGAATTTTCCGTCTTTCTGTTTTACTTCTACAAAAGGAACATCTTTACCATTTTGTTTTTCATATTGAATAAGACTTTCGTCTAAAAGTAAAGCGTTTTTCTGAGAGCTCAATACAATTTCGCCATTGGCAGAGAATCCAGCTCTGATGTATTCATTATTCGGGTTAAAAACGTCTCCTTCAATAGGGAATTTGATGGTTCCGTTTTCATCTTTTCCTTTTGGAGCAATCATGGTTACTCTTCCTGGGAAAGTTTTATTTTGTAGAGCACCATTTTGCCATGCTGCTCACCAATAAAACTGTCACCTGATGTACCTGCTTTAATTCGCCCACCTGCATAGGAGAATTCAATTTCAGCACAAACAGACTCCTCTAATTTCCAATCAAATTTATCTAAAACACCGAAGCGTAAAATTGTATCGTGACTGGGAAAC
>OGVG01000068.1_pt1 | contig 12561 bp, 12 predicted proteins | sample 1575691 | NCBI WGS metagenome assembly OGVG01 (sample SAMN07581545, study PRJEB24739) | freshwater metagenome | reverse complement strand
AGACACTCTTTCCCTACACGACGCTCTTCCGATCTGTTTCCCAGTCACGATACGCCGATCAGTAATGGTTGGGATTTTTTTGTGAATTTTTTAATAAAATAAAACGTCATGAATTTTCAAACGACTTCTTTTGACTTTTCTTCTGGCTTTCTTTGTTAAAAAAAAAGTTATGGCACAAATTGTAGAATTTAACGGATTTACGTTTAAGATTAATCCAGAAAACAGAAAAGAATTATTGATTAAAAGAACTACTGCAAAGAACTTTACATCATTTAAAAGTTTCGATGCTACTATGCATTATTTGTTGAGTTCTAAAAATCTGATGGTAATTTTTACCGATAATGGTTTTTATGATTCGCTGAATCCACTTTCGGGAAATTGGATCAATTTCAGAGTGTAAAGAATTTTTTTAATCGCAAAATATGCCACAATATCGATTCACTACGATAAGAGATTTGAATACTTTTTCTACAATTCTACAAAAGAATTGGGTAGTGGAAGTAGAGTGCATTGCGCAGAATAATCCTCTACTTTTGTTAGAAGATAGAATGAAAATAGCGGCTACAGTGGAAGAAAAATATGATACTGTTTGCAATCCGCTTTCTGTAAATCTTCACAATTTTAAAATAGAGAAATTGGAATGAAAAATTAAACGCTAATTAAAATTATTGTTCATAAAAAAAAATTTTTCTCCAAGTCTTACTTTGTCTGAGTAAGGCTTTTTCTTTGCCAAGAAATATTGATTTCATTAAAATTAAAAAAATCCAATACCATGAAATTTTTCAACTATCATCACTTAGATATTTTAGAATATGAGCCAGATTTTCAGATAGATGAAGTACTAGAAATTTCGGAACGTTTAACCTATTATAAAGATGATTTTCGGGAGGTTTGGCTAGATGGAAACCAAAAAATTGTCAAAGAAAAACGATTTGAAAATGGAAATATTTTTTATTTTTTTGAATCCAATAAAATAGAAAACGAAACGGAAGATTACACCATTACCCTCTATGATGAAAAAGGAAAAGTGACAAATTGTGAGACTTATAAAAGACCAAAATCTCTGTTTTTCCTAAACAGTATTTTCTATGAACAAACCTTTCATCATTTTTCATTAGAGGAAAAAGGTCAGTTGTGTTTTTATAAATATTTTTGGAAAGGTCAGCTTCCCGATGGTTGGTTGAAGACTTCTTTTATCAAAAAAGAAAATGATTTTGAAGAAATCATCATCACAGATAAAAAACAGAATGTAAAAGCTCAAATTTTGAAAATCAATGACTGTGTCTATTCCGAAAGAAGATTTTCTCATTTATTTGATTGTGATTTTTATTTTCTAGGAGTTAAAAAAAGAAAAGCGTTTAAAAATTTTGATGAAGAAGGGAAATTGTTACTCCAAGAATTTGATGACGAAAAAGGATTTAACAGTCAGTTATTTCAATATAGATTGCTAACTGATGGTTATACAGAAGTCAATAAGAAGTGTTTTTTGAATGATAAACTCGTGGAAGAGAAAAAAATCACAATTTGCATTAAAACGACTTAAATTGACGTTCTGTTTGCTTAACTTTGGTTCATAGAAAAGAATAATGAACCTAAAAACCAAATCTCATGGCCAAAAATGAACAAATGCTTCGCTTAGTTTTAATAGAACAATTATTAAGAAGAAGAAAAGATAGAGGCGCATCTTACGAAGAAATTTCTGATTTTTTAGAAGATAAATTTCAAGAAAAAGGTCTCACGCTTAAATTTACAGAACGTACTTTTCAGCGAGACAAAGTTGCCATTGCAGATGTTTTTGGGATACAGATTTCATTTTCTAGAAAGCGAAATGTACATTTTATAGAGCAAGAAGAACTAGAACTTTCTCAGGAAAGTGTTTTTGACCAATTGCTTTTGGTACAAGCCTATCGTGAAACGCAAGATAAAACAGACGTCATGTTCTTCGAGCCGAGAAGAGCCAGAGGTTTTGAATATTTAAACGGAATTGTGCATGCCATTACTCAGAAAAAAGTCATCACCTTCAGTTACCAAAAATTTTGGGAAAACGAAAAATCTTCCAAAGTAGTAACACCTTATGCTTTGAAAGAATTTAAAAACAGATGGTATCTTTTGGCTGCAGATTACAAATCAAAAGATGGTTCTTTTTTCTTGAAAACCTTTGGTTTAGACCGTATTTCTGATTTAGACATCACTACAGCAAGTTTTACAAGAGAAGAAATTAATATAGAAGAAACGTACAAAAATTCTTTCGGTATCATCAGTGCAGACGGAGCTTTGCCTCAAGAAATTCTATTGAAGTTTGATAATGAACAAGCCAATTATGTAAAAGCATTGCCACTGCATCATTCACAAACCATCATTTCTGAAGATGAAAACGAGACGGTTTTTAAAGTTTTTGTAGTGCCTACTTATGATTTCCAGAGAGAAATTCTCTCTTACGGAAAACGGGTGCAAATTCTGGCTCCAGAATCTTTCAAAAAAGAAATGAAAGAAGAAGTAGAAATCATGCTCAAGAATTTTTTGTAATTGCTAAAAAATAAAAAATTAATTATCCAACATTTACCAATAACCATGAAAACACTTTCAAAATCTCGTTTCGTTTCTGGCGTACAATGCGAAAAAAAACTTTGGTATTCCTATTACCGAAAAGACTTACAACTGCCTACTGATGAACAAACTCAAGCAATTTTTGACCTAGGACATCAGATAGGAAATTTGGCACAAAATAGATTTCCTAATGGTAAAGATGCCACTCCAGAAGATTTTTCGGATTTTTCTCCTTCCATTGAAAAAACCAAACTATGGATTGCAGAAGAGGTAGAAACTATCTACGAAGCTACTTTTACCGCTAAAAATGCACTTTGTATGCTTGATATTTTACATCGAATGAATGGTGAAGTTTGGGCAATAGAAGTAAAAAACAGTACTTCTGTCAAAGATTATCATCTTACCGATGCGTCATTGCAATATTTTGTGATGAAAGAAGCGGGTTATGCACCAGATAAGTTTTTTCTGATGCACATTAACAATCAGTACATTAAAAATGGTGAGTTAACAGATGAATTTTTTCATTTGGAAGATATTACAGATAAAGTTTTGTCTAAACAAACTTGGGTAGAAGAAAATTTGGAAAGATTACTTGTAATGTTAGAAAATAAACAGGAGCCCAATGTTTCCATCGGTGCACATTGTTCGTCTCCTTTTGCTTGTGATTTCGTACATCATTGTTGGAAGCACATTCCCGAAAATTCTGTTTTTGAATTGTATCGTGGTGGCAATAAAGCATGGGAATTATATAAGCAAGGAATTCTAAAAATTGAAGACATAGAAGATGATTTTCCGCTTACACATTTTCAACATTTACAAAGAAAAGGATTGAGAAATCAAGAGCAGTACATCAATAAAGAAGCCATCAAGAATATGATTTCTTCTTGGCAATTTCCCTTGTATTTCTTTGATTTTGAGACTGTTTTTCCTGCCATTCCTGTTCTGGACGGAACGAGACCTTATCAGCAAATTCCGTTTCAGTATTCTTTGCATATTTTAGAAGAAGATGGCAAACTTTCACACAAAGAATTTTTAGCCCATCCTGAAGATTTTTCTAATGGTAAAAATCCACTGAAATTATTGGTAGAGCAACTCAAACAAGATTTCGGAAATGAAGGAAATATTGTCACGTATAATCAGAGTTTTGAAGTGGCAAGATTAAATGAATTGGCAAATATGTTTCCCGAAGATGCTCCGTTTTTAAAAAAAATAGTGAGTAGAGTAGTAGATTTGTTGCCTTTTTTTCAAGGGGGATTTTGTTATTTTCCAGAGATGAAAAATTCTGCTTCTATTAAATCTGTTTTACCAGCGGTTGCGCCAGATTTTACCTATCGAAATTTGGTGATTCAAGAAGGAGGAACCGCCAGTTCGCTTTACCATCAATCAATTCTTCAACAAAAATTTGTAGAAGAAGATCTTGCAATTCATTTGCTAAAATATTGTGAACTCGATACTTATGCAATGGTGGTGATTTATCAGTTTTTATTAAATGTAGTCTGAGGAAAGAATCAAAAATCAAGAGCCAAGAATCAAGTAAAAAGAGCCAAGAATCAAGTAAAAAGAATCAAGAGTTAAGAGTCGAGAATTGAGGTTTATGATTTTTAATTTTATCAATAGGAACGGGTTTTTTATGCTGAGTTTAGTCGAAGTAAGCCCGTTTTTTATGGTTATGGAATGAGGTTTTAGCCAAAATTTAATATCCATAATCCGTCATAAATCATCAATAACCATTCTTCACAAAAATCAGCGAAAATCAGCGGTAGAAATTTGCGAAATTCAGCGAGTAACTCCACATCCAACACCACATCATCACATCATCAAATCATCACATCATCAAATCATCACATCATCAAATCATCACATCATTTCTCTACCGTCACATTCTGTCCGTGTACAAACCTACCTTTGATGTACAAAATTTTAAAAAAAAGACAAAATCATGGAAAGAGAAATCGTTTTTGAAGTCCTTACAGAAGGCGGAAGCATTAGTATTGAAAGAGCCGAAAATCCAGAAATAGGATTTGATTATTTTCTAAAAACTCAAGAAGCAGAAATTTTTGATGATGAGACACCCGTAAATCAAACAAACGTTTTTGATAATTTCTACGAACCTTTTGACAAAATCAATCAAAAATATGCTTGGTATAATTTGCATTTGAATTACATAGATGAAGATTTTAGTGAATATGCAACAGAAGAATTGGTAAAAGTTCTTAATCAAAAACAAATAAAGACTTTGAAAAATCAAGAACTGTTGGAAGAAAAACTCCATTGCTTTTTTAATTGTAATGAAATTCCCGAGAAAAATGGCTTAAAGAGGATCAAAATCAGCAGTTTGGTAAAAGTAACCGAACATGAATTTATAGAGCGCTATTTTGAGAATGACCAAGAACCTGATAAAAAATATCAATTGAAAGGAACGTATGAAATGTGGACTGAAGAGCAACCTTATTATCTGAAAAATACAGAGCTCATTAACTCTAGAAATACCTTCGAGTTTTTGGGGTACCTAGAAATTTCGGGCAATAACATTATTCTAAAAGACGAATGGGAAGAAATTTGCTACGTTTTGCCTTCGGATAAATATTTTATCTCTTTACAACCAGCGCAGATGATTAGAGAATGGTCTGCAATCACCTACTAGTCAAATTTGGGTTTTCTGTGGGGTTTGTTCGTGGTTTCTTCGTGTTTCCTTCGAATCAGCCTCGGAAAAGTACCATAAATTACGAACAAACCACGAACAAACCTAAAACTTGAGTAGAACTTGACTCAAAGAAAACTGCTATAAAATACCTCTTTTTACGGTTTTCCTTAAGGGAGGAAATAGAGATTTTCATTATTTTGATATTCATTTATGTTTTTTTTAATCCAACCGCTATGTCTCAAAACTACCACATGCTTAACCTGCAAAAACTTCTTTTTATGATTGAAGAGTTACATAAAAGAGGATACGAAAGCCTTAAAGCAATTCCTTCTTTATCTCCTTCTGGAGCAAGTTGGCGTTTAGAGTTGTTTAATGCAGATTGGAGTCAGAGAGAATCAGCATCTAAGTGGTTAGAGTGTAATTTTAAAATTAAAAAAGAAGAAATAACAGAATCTAATGTAGAATTAGCCGATCTTTTTAAAAGAGAATTTTTTGGTTTTTTACAATCATGTAAAGGAGAAAATAAAAAATATAGCATGTGGTTTTCTTATATATTAGCTGAATTAAATGACGAAGAACTGCCTTATGCTTTTTCTGATTACTATAATGATAGGGATTTTTGGCAAACGTCTCAAGGAAAAAAGATTAGGAGTTTTAATGACAGTTATTAAGAAGCGAATTCAATATTCTTAGAACGAGTTTTTTTCTTTTTTTATTTTCCCTATTTTCGCAGTATGATTTTCACAGAAGAAACCACGCTAGAACATCTTTGCATCAATTACGTAGGAAACCAAACGCATCAAGAAGCTTTGGTAACCACAGATTCAGAAGTTTTCATCACAGATGAGATGAAAGCATTGCTCAAAGATTATTTCCTTAAAAATTTTAAACCCGAAATCTTTTTCGAGTTTTTCCATAGTTCTAATATCGAGAATAACGAAGTGTTTACTTACGTTTCAGAGATTTTTGAACAACCAGAATTGTTAGAAAACCAATCCAAAAAATTGGCAAAACTGCTGTACGAACATTCTACCAATCCTAGAACCAAAGGTGGAGAATTCTACGTTTGCTTTTTCAAAGATTGCATCGTAAAAGGAGAAAGATATGACGCAGTCGGACTTTTTAAATCCGAAAACAAAGATACTTTCCTAAAAGTTTCTACCAAAAATGATGTCACACTGAGCGGAGTCGAAGTGTTTGAATTGGAGACTTTACAAGGAATCAATTTGAATAAAGTAGACAAAGGTTGCTTGATTTACAATACCAACAAAGAACAAGGCTATCTCATGTCTATTATTGATGGAACGAGTAGAGCCGAAACCAGTTATTGGATGGACGATTTCTTGCAGATTCGTCAGCGTCAAGACGAATATTTCGAGACGCAAGAAACGCTTACGCTTTACAAAGAATACATCACGAAACAACTTCCGCAGGAATTTGAAATCACCAAAGCAGACCAAGCAGATTTCTTGAATAAATCGCTGAGTTTTTTCAAAGAAAAAGAAGAATTTAAGATGGAAGAATTCACGGGAGAAGTTTTGGGAGACCAAGAAGTTATTCAAAGTTTTAATGCCTTCAAAACCCAATACGAAGACGAAAGAGATTATGCTTTGTCAGACGAATTCGCCATCAATGATGCGGCAGTTAAGAAAAACGCTAGAATTTTTAAAAGCGTTATCAAACTAGACAAAAACTTCCATATTTACATTCACGGAGACCGAAAACTCATCCAGCAAGGACAAGACGAAAACGGAAAATATTATATGCTCTATTTCGAAGAAGAAAACTAAAAAAAATATCTCGCTGATTTAGCAAATTTAGCAGATTTAAAAAAAATATTCATCAGTATAATAAGCTAGAGTTTAAAAAATAAAGGACAAAAATTTACTTTTTGTCCTTTTGAACTTCTTATTTTCAATTTTTTCTTTTGTCTCTTTTGCGGTTAAATTAATTTTAAAAAACATCGGCTAAATCAGCTAGAGTTTAAAAAATCAAGGACAAAAATTTACTTTTTTGTCCTTTTTGAACTTCTTATTTTCAATCTTTTCTTTTGTCTCTTTTGCGGTTAAATTAATTTAAAAAAAACATCGGCTTAATCTGCAAAATCAGCGAGAAACAAAAAAAGTCAAGGACAAAAATTTACTTTTTTGTCCTTTTGAATTTCTTATTTTCAATCTTTTCTTTTGTCTCTTTTGCGGTTAAATTAATTTTAAAAAACATCGGCTTAATCTGCAAAATCAGCGAGAAACAAAAAAACGCTCCAAATTTTTGGAGCGTTTTCAATTTATTTCAATTCAGATTCATTTTCTTGAAATAAATCTGGAACAGACCAATATCTTTCGCCAGTGTCATAATTAAAGGTCAAAACTTTAGCGCCTTTTGGTAATTCTGGTAATTTCTTCGCAATTGCAGCAAGAGAAGCACCTGTAGAAATTCCTGCTAAAATTCCTTCTTGAGCCGCTAATTTTCTAGCAAAATCAAAAGCTTCTGCTTTTTCTACTTGAATCACACCGTCTAGAATTTCAGAATTCAGCACTTTTGGTACAAAACCAGCACCAATACCTTGCAAAGGATGCGGACCAGGATTTCCACCACTTAAAACGGGTGAATCTGTAGGTTCTACCGCATAGCTTTTCAGATTCGGGAATTTTTCTTTCAGAACTTCTGTTACGCCGGTAATGTGACCGCCAGTTCCTACACCTGTAATCACAAAGTCAAATCCTTCTGGGAAATCTGCCAAAATTTCTTGAGCAGTGGTATTTTTATGAATTTCTGGATTTGCATCGTTTTCAAATTGCTGTGGAATCCATGAATTTTCAATCGTAGAAGCCAGTTCGTAAGCTTTCTTCACCGCTCCATTCGTTCCCAATTCTCTAGGGGTTAAAACAAATTCAGCGCCATACGCAGACATGAGTTTTCTGCGCTCTACAGACATAGATTCTGGCATTACCAAAACTAATTTATAACCTTTTACCGCACAAACCATTGCCAAACCTACACCTGTGTTTCCCGAAGTAGGTTCTATAATCAGGGTATCTTTATTAATTTTTCCTTCTTTTTCAGCCGTTTCTATCATCGCAAGAGCAATTCTGTCTTTGATGCTTCCACCAGGATTTTGGCGTTCTAATTTCATCCACACTTCTACATCACTCCCGAAAATCTTATTTAATTTTACCAATGGAGTGTTGCCAATCACTTCTAGTACATTATTAACTTTCATATTTTTTTAATTTTAAATATTATTAATTTGGGCAGCTTTACCGCCTTCCACTCCCGCTTTTTTAAAATTTTCCCCTCGTTAACTCTCCTAAAGGAGAGAACCAAAAAATTTTAAAAAGAGCTCCGTTCAAGTCGGGCTGCAAGTTTCGTTATCTTAATTAAATTCAGTTTTTTATTTGCCTCAACCTCTATATTTACCTCTACCTCAACCTTTACCTCAACCTTTACCTCAACCTTTACCTTTACCTCTACCTTAGCCTTTACCTAAATAAAGTAGTTAATCGGTTCATCTCCCGGAAATTTATTTCTCACCGTTACTTGACCTTTATGAAAAACCACAGAATTTTTCGGTAGGCTGTCTGTAATCCATACGTTTCCACCGATGATGCTGTTCTCGCCAATCACGGTTTCTCCTCCTAAAATGGTAGCATTCGCATAAATAACTACACCATTTTCTATGGTAGGATGTCTTTTGGTATTGGCAATTTCTTTAGAAACAGAAAGTGCTCCCAAAGTAACTCCTTGATAAATTTTGACACCATTTCCAATTTCTGAGGTTTCACCTATTACAATTCCCGTACCATGATCGATGAAGAATGGCGAACCGATGGTAGCACCGGGATGAATGTCTATTCCTGTTTTGCTGTGCGCCAACTCTGTCCAGATTCTAGGAATCAACGGAATTTTTTCGAGTTGTAATTCGTGAGCCAATCTGTAAATCGCAATCGCATAAAAACCGGGATAGGAAAAAGTGACTTCTTCTACAGAGGTTGCTGCAGGGTCATTTTCTAGGGCAAAAGCAGCGTCTTGTTCTAAAGTTTTATAGATTTCTGGGAATTTGGTGAAAAAATATTCTCCACATGCTGTGGCTTTTTCTTTGTCATCAAAAACAGAATACAGAATCTTGATAAAATCTATTTTAAATTGTTGTAATCGCTTGGCGATTTCATCTTCTGAAGCACATCTTTGAAGCTCTAAAAAAAATACGAATCTGAAAAAATCATCGATAAAGGTTTCGATTTTCTTTTTGTCTAAATCATATTTTCTGTTAGAATATCCTTCTTGTAAATGCTTCAAAAAATTTTCCATCCTTCAAAATTTAAAACAAAGGTAAGCAATGTCTCTGTTTTTGTCCTTGATTTATGGTAATTTTTACATCTATTTACACGATTGAAAAATTTTAAAATTAGGATGTAATTCATATCAAGAAAATTGTCTAATCCTCAAATAATCATTAAATTTGAGCAACTTAATTTTAAACTTTAAAAAAATAAAAAAAAATGAAAGTAACTGTAGTTGGAGCAGGAGCTGTAGGTGCATCTTGCGCAGAATATATTGCTATGAAAAACTTCTGTTCAGAAGTAGTTTTAGTAGATATTAAAGAAGGTTTTGCTGAAGGTAAAGCAATGGATTTAATGCAAACTGCTTCTTTGAATGGTTTTGATACTAAAATTACGGGAACAACTGGTGATTATAGTAAAACTGCCGGTTCAGATGTAGCGGTAATCACTTCTGGTATTCCTAGAAAACCAGGAATGACTAGAGAAGAGTTAATTGGTATCAATGCAGGAATTGTAAAAGATGTAACGGCTAACTTAGTAAAACATTCTCCTAATGTAACCATCATCGTGGTTTCTAACCCAATGGATACTATGGCTTACCTAGTTCACAAAACTTCTGGTTTACCAAAACATAAAATTATTGGAATGGGAGGTGCTCTAGATTCTGCAAGATTTAAATACAGATTAGCAGAAGCTTTAGAAGCTCCAATTTCTGATGTAGACGGAATGGTAATTGCAGCACACTCAGATACTGGTATGCTTCCTTTATTATCTAAAGCAACTAGAAACGGAGTTCCTGTAACTTCTTTCTTATCTGAAGAACAACAAGCTTATGTAGTAGAAGAAACTAAAGTAGGTGGAGCTACATTAACTAAATTATTAGGAACTTCAGCTTGGTATGCACCAGGTGCAGCAGTTTCTGTAATGGTTCAGGCAATTGCATGTGACCAAAAGAAAATGATTCCTTGTTCACTTATGTTAGACGGAGAATACGGACAATCTGACATTTGCTTAGGTGTTCCTGCGATTATCGGAAAAAATGGAGTAGAAAAAATCGTAGAAATCGAATTAACTGAAGCAGAAAAAGAAAAATTTGCAACTGCAGCAGCAGCGGTAAGAGAAGTAAACGGAGATTTAAAATTCTAAAAAATCTTTTTTTGAAATAAATAAACGCATCTTTTAGGTGCGTTTTTTTGTGAAGTCAGACGATTTAATTTTTAATGTAAAATTAAACTTTAGCTACAATAAAAACCTTTAAATTTGCCTAAATTAAAATTTCTAGAAAAATGCTTAGAAAAATTAGCACTCTTGCATTGGTAACATTGGCTTTGTTATCTGTAGATGCACAAAAAAATAAAAATACTCAATACAATGATGGTGTGGAAAGACCAAAATTGGTGGTAGGAATTGTGGTAGATCAAATGCGTTGGGATTTCTTGTATAAATATCAAGCAAAATATGGAAACGGTGGCTTCAAAAGATTATTAAATGAAGGCTACAGTTTTAATAATGTGATGATTGATTACATTCCTACGGTTACTGCATTAGGTCATACTTCTATTTATACAGGTTCTGTTCCATCGATTCACGGAATTGCGGGAAACGACTGGACAGATAAAGAAACGGGCAAAAATGTTTACTGTACTACAGATGAAACGGTAAATGCTGTAGGAACAGAAGCTAAAAAAATAGGTCAGCATTCTCCTAGAAATCTTTGGAGTACAACGATTACAGACCAGTTAGGAATTGCCACCAATTTTCGTTCAAAAGTAGTTGGCGTTTCATTAAAAGACAGAGCTTCTATTTTGCCAGCAGGACATAATCCTACTGCGGCTTTTTGGTTTGATGAGACCACGGGGAATTTCATCACTTCTGATTATTATTTGAAAGAATTACCACAGTGGTTGAATGAATTTAACAAAGAAGAAAACGGTAAAAAATTAGTTTCAAAAGGTTGGAAAACATTACTTCCTATTTCAGAATATTTCGAAAGTACAGAGGATAATGTTGCATGGGAAAGTCTTTTAGGAAGCGCTAAAACACCTACTTTTCCTTATGAAAATTTAGCAAAAGATTATGAGGCTAAAAAAGGAGTCATCAGAACCACACCTTTTGGAAATTCTTTAACCCTAAAAATGGCGGAAGCTACAATTAAAGGTTACAAAATGGGTGAAGATAATATTACAGATTTCTTAGCAATAAATATTGCTTCTACAGATTATGTAGGTCATGCTTTTGGCCCAAATTCTATAGAAATAGAAGATACTTATTTAAGATTAGACAGAGATTTAGAAGCGTTTTTTCAGCAGTTAGACAAAAAAGTAGGAAAAGGAAACTACTTGGTATTCTTATCTGCAGATCACGGTGGCGCTCATGCTGAAGGATACATGCAAGCCAATAAAATGATGACAGGCTTCTTTGATGATGGTTTAGAAAAAAATCTTGGCGAAGAACTAGAAAAAAAATATGCAGGAAGTAAATTAATTCTGGGAATTGATAATTACCAAATTTATCTCAATCACAATACTATTAAGGAAAAAGGATTGGATGCAGATGAGGTGAAAAAAAATATTCTTTCTCAATTAAATAAAGACAAAAGAGTTCTATACGCTGTAGATTTAGAAGAAGTAGCTGAAGCAGCAATTCCAGAACCTATTAAAACCAGAATTATCAATGGTTACAATTGGCAAAGAAGTGGAGATATTCAAATTGTTTCGCATGATGGTATGTTGCCAACTTATGCTAAAAAAGGAACTACTCACAGTGTTTGGAATTCATACGATGCTCACATTCCATTAATTTTTATGGGTTGGAAAGTTAAAAATGGACAAAGTGCAAAACCATATCACATGACAGATATTGCACCAACTCTAGCTCAAATGCTAAAAGTTGAAAATCCAAGTGGGAACATAGGAAATCCTATTACAGAAGTTTTAGAGAAATAATAGATTTTCATCTAATACTATATTTTAAAATCGGGAAGTCTTCCCGACTTTTTTGTTTTAAAATAAGAAAAAACCTACGGATTTTTCGTCAAGCGTTTGGAAAACAAATTTTGACGCAATGGCAAAAATATCGTGACTGGGAAAC
>OGVG01000064.1_pt1 | contig 12949 bp, 12 predicted proteins | sample 1575691 | NCBI WGS metagenome assembly OGVG01 (sample SAMN07581545, study PRJEB24739) | freshwater metagenome | reverse complement strand
GTTTCCCAGTCACGATAATTGATTTCCTGTAGGTTTAAATCTACTCAAAATCACTTCTTGAATTTCTCTATAAGCCACTTCGAGTTCTATCAAATTTCGAGGATTTTCAAGCAATTGAGGAGTAATTTTGATGTCTTTTCGCTCCGAAACAATTGAGGTAAATCTTATTACATCTCCTACTTTTGCAGGAATTTTAAATTCTCCAGTGTAAGAAGTAAGATACGTTCTCTGTTCATTGAGATTGGTAACGTAAATCTGGTTGAGATAGAAAGAAGATTTATCTCGCATAAATAGAGTTCCAGAAAAAGTTTGAGCGCTTATTGAAGTTAAAAACAGCAAACAGCTTAGTAATAAAATTCGCTTCATAAATATGGAGCAAAAATACTTTGTTTTTCGGACTAAATAAAATGCTGATAACTAAAATATTAGTTAAACTTCTATTAAACTTTTTTTTCAACTGTTAATAATTGTTAGAAGAAACTCAAGGATTCTAAAAAATTTTAACATTCTGTGAATTTTGCCTTATTTACAGCGATTTCTAGAAAACTTTTTTGTAAAAATTTAAAACTTACTGATGATTCCCCAATGAATTTTAGTGTCTTGGAATTTGAAAGGATTGTTAAATTCTTGTCCGTTTGATATTTGAAAAGTCATCAAACCAATCGGTAATAAAAAATTAAAACCAAGTCCGAAACTATAGAGTTTAGAGGTCGTTTTCAATGTAGAATTTCTCACATTAGCCAATTGCCCAAAAACATCAAAAAATGCTTGATTGCTCACCAAATAACGATATTCTATTCCACCGAAAGCATAAGAATCAGTATAAAGAGACTGTTCATTAAAACCTCGCAATGAATTGTAACCACCAATTCTGAAAAGTTCATTAGTAGTGATTTCTCCATCTGAATCCAGCATTGCAAATTCTGCTTTCACATTGAAATAATGATTTCCTTTGAGATGAAAATTACGCTCTGCAAAGAGAAAATAACGGGTTTGTTGAAAAGTTTTATCTAAATTTTGATAAAAAGAACTGAGTAAATCTGCCTCGCCAATAATTTTGGTTTTGTAAACAAAAAGCGGCTCTTCGGAAGTTTCTGTAAATTCGTAAAAAGCTCCAATTCCTTTTTTGCTAAAGTCTTGTCCTGAAGTATAGGTGTCATCTAAAACAGAAGAAATTTCAAAATTACCTCTCGCTCCAATTATTTTTTTTTTGGACGAAAGATGAAAATACAACGCTGGACGAAATTTCACGTTAGCAAAAGTAGAATCTTGACGGTAAATATTCATATTGAGATTCGTGCCGATGTTAGAACCAAAAAGATATGGAATATCGGTTTGTAAATCGAAGTTTTGTCCGCTCTGTTGATTTCTTTGCCAATACAAAGAAATGGTCTCAAAACTATTAAAAACATTCTTCAGATTGAGATTAATACTTCCCGTAAAAGTAAATTTCTTTTCATCATTATTCCCAAAACCGATAATCCCGTCAAAATTATTGGCTTTTTTCTTCTGAAAAGTAAGGTAGATCTGCGTAGAATCTTTGGTGAAAAGGGTTTGCGGATTTTTTTCTAACATCAAAAACGGATGATTTTCTAACCGAGAATTGATTTTCAACAGATTAACATCATCATACGTTTTCCCTACAAATTCTTTTTCTAAATTCTTGACAAAACGTTTCGGAACTTTGGTGAATCCTTGCAAAACAAAACCATTGATTACTCTTTTATCACCTTTGAAAACAGAGATTTCAACTTTCGGAACATCATTTTCAAAGCCTAAAAATTGTGTTTTCACTCGGTTGAATGCAAAACCTTCATTGGTGTATCTTTGGTTGATATTTTGTTTGAGAGAATCTAAATTTTTGGTAAAAATTTCGGGTTTTGTTTTTAAAAATTCCGCGGTTTCAGACGAAAATTTCACTTTGGCTTCATTGAAATTTCTGCCTTTATCAAATACAATTTTGGTGATTTTCTCTATCTTTTCAACGTTTAAAATCTTGGTCAAATAATAATTGTTTTCCGCCAAAGAATCTAGAAATTTCACCGCAGAAAGTGAGTCTTTTTTTACAAATTCTTTTTTGGTTTGAGCATCTATTAAGACATATTGTTTCTGTTGGGATTTCAGAAAAAAAGGAAGAAAAATTAGAAGTATGTAAAGAGTTTTTTTCACGCAAAGTCGCAAAGATGATTACGCAAAGAACGCAAATTTTTATTGAATTAATATTTGGTAATCGCCACGAATGCACGAATAAACATTATTATAATAAACTTTAACGGCTTTTTAAAATTAAACTCACGCTGATTTAACAAATTTTGCAGATTGAAACTGTTAATAAATCAGCACAATCAGCGAAAAAAATCTATAAATTTATTGGTGCATTCGAGGCAAAATTTAATCCATTTTATTATACTTCTTCATCAGATTTTCATAGGTTTTCTGAGGAAGAATCCATTTCAGAGGAACGCCAATTTTCTGCCCGAACTTCCCGAAATAATAATGTGCTTTCCAAGATTTTTTTTCTAATAATTTTTCGATGTAAAGCGCCACTTCCAAAGGTTCGGTTCCTTCGTCAACGTGAGCATTCATCAAAGAATATACTTTGTCAAAAACATTTTTATACGGTTCTGAAACTTGAGTTTTCACTCTATTTTCTGCAATTTTGGTTTTGATATCGCCCAAATGCAAACTGCAAACTTCTACATTCCATTGATACACTTCGTAACGCATTGCTTCTACCACTTTATCCAGCGCAGATTTAGAAGCCGAATAAAATCCACGAAACGGAAGTCCCATTTCTGAACCAATACTCGAAACGTTAATAATTTTTCCGAATTTTTGTTCACGCATTTTTGGCATTACAGCACTCATCATTTGCACCGCACCAACTAAATTCAGGTTGAACAACTTCAAAATGTCTTCTTTGGTAGAATCTTCAACAGCGCCAACCATTCCCATTCCTGCATTGTTGATGAGCACATCTATTCTGCTTTCGGTTTTTAGAATTTCTGAAATCGCAGATTGAACTTGTGCATTATCTGTTATATCGGTTGGAATCGTAGTAAAATATTGACTTTCCACATTTTTTCGACTTAAGCCAAAAACTCTATGTCCTTTTTTGCCAAAATAATCAGCGAGTGTAAAGCCAATTCCTGTGGAAGTTCCTGTTATTATTATTGTCATAAATTCTGTTCGTTTTTTATATCACAAAGTTCTCAAAGCTTTTCACAAAGTTCACTAATTAAGATTTTTGAGACGCTTTGCTTTTTGAAGAGAAATATTAAAAACCTTTGTGTTCTCCGTGCAAAACTCTGTAAACTCTGTGTTACAACTTCTCTGTAATCTCAAAAAAATCCCTCCAAAAATCTGGGTAAGATTTTTCTACCACGTCTTCGTTATGTATGTCTAATTCTTTTACCAAAGCAAACGGTGCAAAACTCATCGCCATTCTGTGATCATTGTAAGTGGCAATAGAAATAGCATTTTTAGGTTCAAAAAATTCTAAAGATTTAATAGAATTTTCGGTAATTTCAGTTTTGCAACCTATTTTTTCTAATTCATTTTGAAGTGCAATCAATCTATCTGTTTCTTTCACTTTCAAAGTTCCTAGACCAGAAATCTCAAAAGGTAATTTTAGCGCAACACATGTTACACAAACCGTTTGTGCAATGTCTGGACAATCATTCATATCCAAAACAAATTTGTCTGGATATTGAAAATGAGTATCTGGAAGTAATGTGATTTTATTCTCTCCTGCATCAGAAATGGTATTTACTCCAAAAAAATTCAAATAAATTTCTTTTAAAGCTGAATCTCCTTGCAATGAATGTGCATAAAAACTCTTGAGATGCATTTTTTTCTTACCAATTGCCACCAAAGAATAAAAATAAGAAGCAGAACTCCAATCACTTTCTACGGTGTAATGCTTAATCTTAGAAGAATGATAATGCCTATCTAATTTTTGATTCGATAAAGATGACGCTGCACTTAATATTTTTATAGTATTTCCTTCAAAACGTGTTTCAACTCCGATATCTTTTAAAATTTTTAAGGTCATTTTGATGTAAGAACGAGAGGTAATTTCGCCTTGTAATTCTATTTCTAAACCGTTTTCTAAACTTGCGCCTATCAATAATAATGACGTAATAAACTGTGAAGAAATATTAGCAGGAATTTTTACGAAATTCTTCTCAATTTTCTTTCCTTGAATTTCTAAAGGCGGGAAACCTTCATTTTCCAGATAATTAATTTCCGCGCCTAATTCTCTCAAAGCATCAACCAAAGGTTTTATTGGCCTTTGTTTCATCCTTTCCGAACCCGTAAGAATGGTTTTTCTTCCTTCTTGAATGGCATAAAATGAGGTCAAAAAACGCATTGCCGTTCCGGCGTGATGAATATCTACTGTTTCAGTATATTCGTTCAGTGCTTTTTGCAGAAGTTGAGTATCTTGACTATTTGAAAGGTTTTCTATTTTTAAATCTCCGAATAATTTGCCCAAAATAAGCAATCGATTCGAGATGCTTTTCGAACCTGTAATGGAAATAGTTTTTCCGTCTAAAAGATGTGATTTTGAAATTTTCATAATTTACAGAATTGCTAAATTATAAGGAAATTTAATCAAATGCAATTATATGATGTTCGAATTTTAAAATTTCTTACTTTTATAAAAATTTAGATTATGAATTTAACCTTTGAAAATCATAAAAATGGAAACGGTGGCTTTATTTCTCTTAAAAATGAAAGTGAAGAAATCGGAAGACTGACTTATACGATTCAGCCAGAGAAAAACACGTTGATTATTTCTTATGTAATGGTTTTTCCAAAATTCGAGGGACAAGGAATGGGGAAAAAACTGGTAGAAAATGGCATAGAATTTTCGAGAGAAAACCAATGGATTATTATCCCACATTGTTCTTATGCTCGTTCTGTAATGCTGAGAATGAAAGATATAGAAGATGTATTTCTTCAATAAAAAAAGCCGCAAAATTTGCGACTTTTTAATTTTATAGAGAATTCATTAATTCATCTGTAATTTCCATATTGTGGTAAACGTTTTGCACATCATCATCATCTTCGAAACGTTCTAGCATTTTCATATTGGCTTTGAACTGTTCTTCGTTTACTTCTTTGGTATTATTTGCAATTCTTTGTAGTTCCGCACTTTTAGCTTCTATTCCGAGCTCATCTAATTTATGAGACATAGAACCAAAATCTTCAAATGCTGTGGTAATCATCACTTCTTCTTCGTCGCTATCAATATCTTCTGCACCTCCGTCAATCATTTCCATCTCGAAGTCATCCCAATCCATTTTGATTAAAGATTTATCTATGGTGAAAATTCCTTTTCTATCAAAGATAAAAGCTAACTCTCCGTTCTTACCTAAATTTCCATCAAATTTATTGAAAATCGCTCGTACGTTTGCAACTGTTCTGGTAGAGTTATTAGTTGTACACTCTACAAAGAAAGCTACACCTCCTTGCCCATAACCTTCATAAGTAACCTCATCATAATGTTCTGCATCTGCTCCAGAAGCTTTCTTAATCGCTCTTTCTACATTGTCTTTTGGCATATTAGCCCCTTTTGCATTTTGGATGCATCTTCTAAGAGCAGGATTAGAATCTGGATCTGGACCGCCAGCTTTTACTGCAATAGCGATATCTTTCCCAATTTTAGAAAATGTTTTGGCCATTTTATCCCAACGAGCCATTTTTGAAGCTTTTCTATATTCGAATGCGCGTCCCATAATTTGATATTTTACGTTTGCAAAAATAAGAAAATTAGCACAAAAAAACACCCTTAAAAATAAGGGTGTTTAAATTTATCTTAAAATAATTGATTATTTTTTAGATTTTTTTGGAGCTGGAACATCTGATTTTTGGATTGCATCCCAATCAGCAGCAGAAATAGCTTCTACAACTACTCTTCTGTCTGATAATCTTTCAGCATCTGATGCAGTTTCAGCTACAGTAGCTTTAGCTTCACCAACACCTCTTGATTTAAGTTGTTCAGGAGCTACACCTCTAGCTTCTAAAGCAGCAACAACAGAAGCAGCTCTTTGTCTAGAAAGTTTTAAGTTGTATGCATCAGAACCTTTTTTATCTGTTCTACCTTCGATTAAGAATTTTCCAGAAGGGAAATCTTTAATGTATGCAGCAGCTTGATCTAATTTTTCTTTAGATTCTGGTCTGATTGTAGCTTTGTTGAAATCAAATAAGATATCGTTTAATGCTTTAGTTACCTCTTCTGCAACAATTTTATCTGTTTTAGGACAACCGTTATATTGAGCTAAACCAGCAACTGTAGGACAAGCATCATCTTTATCAAGGATACCATCACCATCTGTATCTGGCCAAGGACAACCATTGTTTGCAGCAGGACCTGCTACTGATGGACAAGCATCATCTTTGTCAAGAACACCGTCACCATCTGTATCTGGCCAAGGACAACCGTTATTTTCTACTGGACCAGCAACTTCTGGACAGTTATCATCTTTATCAGCAACTCCGTCACCGTCTGTATCAGGGCAACCTTGGAATTGAGCTAAACCGAATACATCTGGACAAGCATCATCTTTATCTTTGATACCATCTTTATCTCTATCTGTATTACCGAATCTGAACATTAATGAAGCAGAAGCTTGCCAGAAATCAGCTACATCAGAATCATTACCTGGTGAAGATACATAGTCGCCTTGTAGATTAAATCCAAAGTTTTTTGTCAACCATAAATTTGCACCTAACCCCGCAGCAGCTGTAAAATGATTTGCTTTACCTACTAAATCATCACTATTGTAACTTCCTTGAATAGCGTCATTTGCATTGTCATATCTTGGAAAGGTAAGACCTGAGTAATCATGTCTTAAGTAGTTAGCCCCAACTCTAGCATATGGATCAAACCAAGATTCTTCATTCCAAAGACCTGCAAATTTAAATTGTAAACCAAGTCCTGTTTGCAAGAAGAACTCTTTATCCATTGCAAATCTCTTGTTGTCAACGTTACCTACTGAAGTTTGCCAATCAAGAACGAAATACTTGTTAAGGTTTCTTGCAATAGTTAATTTTGATAATGGAGGTGTAATAGTATAGTTGTTAAGCGTGAAAACTTGATCGAAGTTGTCAAAAACTTTGTCAACACCACCGTTAGCAACTCCCATGTGATTCACTCCGTGTGCACCAACTCCGATAACCCAAGGGTTAGAAGTAGTTTGAGCGAAAGCAGTAGAGGCAAGTGTAAGTGCCAATGCTGAAATTCCTAATTTTAGATTTTTCATAGAATTAAATGATTAAATAATTGATAATGCAAAATAAACACAAAATATCGTTAAAAACAAAGTTTTTTTAGGTTTTCTTTAATATTCTATCTAAATTTCTTTTATTTTCTCTGTTTTTTATTGTTTCTCTTTTATCAAAAAGTTTTTTTCCTTTTCCTAATGCTATAAGCATTTTTGCTTTGCCTCTGTCATTTATGTAGAGTTTTAGGGGCACTATAGTCATCCCTACATCTTTCAACTTTCTTTGAAATTTTTGTAATTCTTTTTTGTGTAATAAGAGTTTACGCTCTCTTTTGATTTTATGATTATAAAAAGTACCCAATTTATACTCATCAATACTCATATTCACAACGAACAGCTCATTTTCTATAAACTGACAAAAACTCTCTGTAATAGATGCTTTAGAAGAACGAAGCGCTTTAATTTCGGTTCCCGTAAGAACAATTCCTGCTTCTATCTGTTCTAAAATTTCATATTCGAATTTTGCTCGTTTATTTAAAATATTTATGGTTTTTTCTATCTTCATTGTATACTACAAATGTCTAATTATTGCCAAAATATAAATTTACATAATTTATATTAAAGTTTATAAAATTTTACCATTTTTATTGAATTCTGAAATCTTCATTAAAATGACAAGTGACTTGAAAAACCTTGAAACAAGCACCAAAGCACGTGCCAAATTCAGTTTTTCCGCTCATTTTAATTTAATTAAAGAACCAACTTACTGATAATCATTTATTAAAATTTATTAATTTTTTATGAATCAAATAATTTTAAAGGTCAATTTACTTACCCTAGAAATCTATTTTCCTTCATAATAATTCATTCTTTATCCGAAACTTAGCCTCGAAATACCAAATTCTTTTCTTACTTTTGCGCCAAATTTACGAAACAATATGTTAACAGTATCTAATTTATCACTACAATTCGGGAAGAGAGTTTTATTTGACGAGGTAAACATCATGTTTACCAAAGGAAATTGCTACGGAATCATCGGAGCAAATGGAGCAGGAAAATCTACTTTTCTTAAAATATTAACAGGAAAACAAGAACCAACTACAGGAAATGTATCACTAGAACCAGGCAAAAGAATGTCGGTTTTAGAACAAGATCACTTTGCTTACGATAATTTTACCGTTTTAGAAACTGTATTAAGAGGAAATAAAAAACTCTTCGAAATCAAAGAAGAAATGGATGCGCTTTATGCTAAAGAGGATTTCTCTGACGCAGACGGAATTAAAGCTGGAGAACTCGGTGTAATCTATGACGAAATGGGAGGCTGGAATGCAGAATCAGATGCGCAAACCATGCTTTCTAACGTGGGAATAAAAGACGAAATGCACTGGCAAATGATGGGAGAACTAGAAAACAAAGACAAAGTAAAAGTTCTTTTGGCTCAAGCACTTTTCGGAAATCCAGATGTTTTGATTCTAGACGAACCTACCAATGACTTAGACATTGATACCATTGCTTGGTTAGAAGATTTCTTAGCAGATTATGAAAACACCGTAATTGTAGTTTCTCACGACCGTCACTTCTTAGATACCGTTTGTACGCACATTGGTGACTTAGATTATTCTAAATTAAATCTTTATACTGGTAACTACTCTTTCTGGTATCAAGCTTCTCAGTTAGCAACAAGACAACGTCAACAAGCGAATAAAAAAGCTGAGGAAAAGAAAAAAGAATTACAAGATTTCATTGCTCGATTTAGCTCTAACGTTGCTAAAGCAAAACAAGCAACCGCTAGAAAGAAAATGATTGAAAAACTAAATATTGACGATATAAAACCTACTTCTAGACGTTATCCTGCAATTATTTTCGAAATGGAAAGAGAAGCAGGCGACCAAATTCTTGAAGTAAAAGATTTAGAAAAAACCAAAGACGGCGAATTGCTTTTCTCTAACGTAGATATTAAGTTAAAGAAAGGAGACAAAGTAGCTATCATTTCTAAAAACTCTTTGGCAATTTCAGAATTTTTCGAAATTATTTCTGGAAATGGAACTGCAGATAAAGGAGAATACAATTGGGGAGTTACTACGAACCAATCTTACATGCCTCTAGACAATACTGATTTCTTCCAAGATAAGAGCTTAAATTTAGTAGACTGGTTAAGACAATTTACTAAAAATGACGAAGAAAGACACGAAGAATTCATTCGTGGTTTCCTTGGTAGAATGTTGTTCTCAGGAGACGAAGCACTGAAATCTTGTACCGTACTTTCTGGAGGTGAAAAAATGAGATGTATGTTCTCTAGAATGATGCTCCAAAAAGCAAATGTTTTACTTTTAGACGAACCAACCAACCACTTAGACTTAGAAAGTATCACTACACTGAACAACTCACTGTCTAATTTCAAAGGAAACATTTTATTGGCTTCTCATGACCACGAAATGCTTCAAACGGTTTGTAACAGAATCATAGAACTTACGCCAAAAGGTGTGATCGATAGAGATATGACTTATGATGAATATCTAGAAGACAAAAAAATTAAAGAATTACAACAACAAATGTATTCTTAACCTGAAAGGCTAATGTAAAAAATAAACCGCTCAAAAATTTTGTGCGGTTTTTTTTGTTTTTAAAATAGAACTAATAACAAATGTCTATTAAATTAGCAATTATTTTTTCCCTAACTTTGCATTTATGAGCCAAAAATGGATATATAAACCAGCACCTGATGAAGAAATTGTAGACAGCATCAGTTCTTCAATTGGTTTCGGGACTTTAGAATCAAAAATTTTGGTTCTAAGAGGCATTGATGATTACCAAAAAGCCAGAGAATTCTTCAAACCAAAATTAGAAGACATTCACAGTCCGTTTTTGATGAAAGATATGCAATTGGCAGTAGACAGAATTGCGTCTGCAATAGAAAACGGCGAAAAAATTCTGGTTTACGGCGATTATGATGTAGACGGAACTACTGCAGTTTCGCTCATGTATCTTTATCTTTCTAAAATTGTAGAAAAAAAATATTTAGATTTCTATATTCCAGACCGTTATTCTGAAGGTTATGGAATTTCTGATGAGGGAATTAATTTTGCTAAAGAAAACGGATTTTCGCTTATCATTGCATTAGATTGTGGAATTAAGGCCTTAGATAAAATAGAATATGCCAGTTCTCTTGGCATTGATTTTATTATTTGCGACCACCATTTACCAGGCGAAGAATTACCAAAAGCTTTTGCCGTTTTAGACCCAAAAAGAAACGATTGTAGATATCCTTACAAAGAACTTTCTGGTTGTGGAGTGGGTTTTAAATTATGTCAAGGTCTTAATACGATTTATAAAATTCCAGAAAACGAACTCTATGAACTTACCGATTTACTCGCTATTTCTATTGCGGCAGATATTGTAGCAATGACTGGCGAAAATAGAGTTCTAGCAAAACTAGGATTAAAAACATTAAGAAAAACCAGAAAATTAGGAATAAGACTTCTGATTCCTGAAGAAAAAATTGCTACTTTTGATATTTCTAACATCGTTTTCGAAATTGCTCCGAAAATCAATGCTGCAGGAAGAATTTCTCATGGAAAAGCTGCGGTAGAATTGATGATTTCAGACAACTTGAAACACGCTCATCAAATTGTAGACGACATCTTAAACCTCAACGATTCCAGACGAGAATTAGACGCTAATACTACTCAATCTGCCTTTAACCAAGTCATCGAAACCCAGCAAGAAAATAATTTCACCACTGTAGTTTATCACAATGAATGGAACAAAGGCGTAATCGGGATTGTAGCTTCTAGACTGACGGAAGTGTACTATAAACCGACTTTGGTTTTCACCGATGGAAACAATGGCGAAATGGTAGCTTCTGCGAGAAGCGTTTCAGATTTTGATGTGCACGAAGCCTTAGAAGCTTGTAGCGAATATTTCTTAAAATTCGGGGGACATCAAGCTGCGGCTGGACTTTCGATGGAGAAAGATAAATTTGAAGCTTTCAAAGAAAAATTTGAAAAAGTAGTGGCCGAAAAAATTCAAGAACACCAAAAATTCCCTTCCATTACGATAGATTCTGTCATTGAAATAGAAGATTTAAATCGTGATTTCTTTAATTTTCATAGAAAATTATCACCTTTTGGCCCACACAATATGAAGCCTGTTTTAGAACTGAGAAACCAAAAAGTTTCTGGTTATGTAAAACAAATGGGTAAAGACGGAAATCACCTAAAATTTTATATTCATCAACCGGTTTCTGGCAGAAATATAGAATGTATTGGCTTTAAATTAGGGCAATATATGGATGATTTCAAAACTAAAAATTTCGACATTGCTTTTACCGTAGAAGAAAATCACTGGAAAGGAAATGTAACCTATTATTTGAATATTCGTGATGTAAAGTTTCATTAGAGATACGAGATAGGTGTTGCGAGTAAAAAGTAAAATCTCGAAACTCGGAACTCGGAACTCGAACCTATAAATTATGAAAAAAATTGGACTATTTTTCGGCTCATTCAATCCCATTCATATTGGGCATTTGATTTTGGCGAACTATATTTTAGAAAATTCGGATATGGATGAACTTTGGTTTGTAGTTTCTCCGCAAAATCCATTTAAAGATAAAAAATCATTGCTTACAGACCATAATCGTCTTGATATGGTGCAACTTGCAGTGAAAAACTATCCGAAAATGCGTGCTTCGAACGTAGAATTTTCTTTACCAAAGCCAAGTTACACGATTGATACGCTCACTTATCTCAAAGAAAAATATCCCAATTATTCTTTTGCGCTGATTATGGGCGAAGACAATCTAGATTCGCTTTCTAAATGGAAAAACGCAGAAAAACTGATGTCTGATTATCAAATCATCGTCTATCCCAGAACTTTTGAAGGCGAGAAAAAAGACAGCGAATATCTACAGCACGAAAACATCAGCATGGTAAATGCACCGATAATAGAACTTTCTGCCACAGAAATTAGAAATATGATTAAAGAAGACAAAAATGTGAGACCTATGCTTCCACCAGAAGTTTTTGAATATTTAGACGGAAGTAGTTTTTATAAGTAAAATTCATTATTAAATCTTTATTTTTGTACTTCAAATCAAGTAACACTCTATATAATGGAATTCATCGAAAATTTCTTTTTATCCAAATATTCTCAAGAAAAACTCATCAAATGGTTTAGACAAATTTGTATCGCCGAAGCTATTTCTTGGCTTTTGCTATTCTCTGCTATGATTTGGATTCGTGAGGACAAGGAAGGAATTTTGCCCATTATTTACATTAGTGTTATGGGGAGTGTTCATGGTTTATTTTTCACTTTGTACCTGATTCTAGCCTTTCCTTGTAGAAAAATTTATCAATGGGATGACGAAGATTCTGTATTCGCACTTCTGGCTGCTTTTTTTCCTTTGGCAACCATTTGGATAGAAAAAAAACTGGCAAGATTTGATAGAGAATAAAAATTTTTACTTTTTTTCTCTTATTGATAATATGTTTTTTGGAACCAACGGTTTACGAAATTAAGACTAAGATTAATGCTGTGGTAATTTTCTTTAATAATGGCGCTGCTCATTCCTCTTACTCCGTAGCTGTAACCAACGTTTAGCATAAAACCATTTTTCAAAGGAATACCAAGCATTAATCTTAGTCTTAATTTCGTAAACCGTTGGTTCCAAAAAACATATTATCAATAAGAGAAAAAAAGTAAAAATTTTTATTCTCTATCAA
>OGVG01000063.1_pt1 | contig 13658 bp, 12 predicted proteins | sample 1575691 | NCBI WGS metagenome assembly OGVG01 (sample SAMN07581545, study PRJEB24739) | freshwater metagenome | reverse complement strand
TTACTTCCTGTCTTTTTTGTATTATTAATTTTTTTTTTTTCAAGCAGAAGACGTCATACGAGATTTCGCGGAGTGACTGGAGTTCAGACGTGTGCTCTTCCGATCTGTTTCCCAGTCACGATAATAAACACCAGTTGCACCTTCTACTGGTTTAGAGATTTTACCTTTTTTAACACCAAATGCAGCTCCAGCAACTTTAGCTTCCATAGCACCTCCTACAAATGGAGAGAATAAACTTACTTGCGAAGATTGTTTAGTCGTACCAAACAATTTTGCGATAGCATCTAAATTTGTTGCTTTACTAGCAGTAATTTTTTCGCTAATTTTTTTCGCTAATAATTGGTTTCTTACAATTGGTTCTACTTGTTCTCTTACAGATTCTGGATCTGCAATTCCCGCTTCTTGTTTACCGTTTAAGTACACCACGATGTAGTCACCATTACCAGTAGTAAAGATATTGGTTTCTCCTTTTTCTCTTTCTTTATTGAAAGCCCAAGCTAAAATTTCTTCATCTTTATCCGTACCTAATCCTTGGATTTGACCTTGGAATCTTTTTACAGATTTTGGATTTTGGAAATTGAAATTTTTCTTTTTCGCTCCGTTTGCAAAATCATTGAAAGATTTTCCTTGAACCGATTGAATGAAAGTATTTGCTTCTGTATATACTTTGTTTTCGGTTTCTTTAGAAGCTCTGATGTCTTTTGCTAAGTTTGCAATTTTGTAAACTGGCATTTTATTTTCGTTAACAATAATATGATAACCAAAATCAGTTTCTACAACACCTACAGCTCCTTTTGGATTTCCTTTTACCCAATCACCGAAAGGTTTTGCGTAGTTGTTATCATTATCTAAAATCCAACTTAACATACCTCCTCTTTGAGCTGCTCCAGGTTCATCAGACATTTGTACATATTCGTTGAATTTCAACGGATCAGCTTTTACTAATGCACCAATGCTGTCTGCTAATTTTTTAGCTGCTTCTTTGGTTCTAGTTTGCTTTTCATCTGCTCTCATTGCACCTTTGTATGCAAACAAAATGTGTTTAGGCATTGTAGCGCTGCTTTTTCCTACTAATTTGGTCACATAATATTTGTCACCAGATTTATAAGGTCCAAAAAATTGTCCTACAGAAGCACCTTTTACAAAAGCTTGTGCTTCTTGAGGAATTTCTTGGTCAGAAACAAATGAATATTTAATTTGTGCTTCAGAGTTTAACTCTACGAACATAGAATCGTTCGGAGTATTTTTGAAACTTTCTAAACCATTACCATTATCTACACCTTCGTTGTAAAGTTTGTTGATTTCTTTAAGAGCTAAAGCATCATCTGCTGCACTTGGTTTTGCAGGAAAATATACAATTCCTAAGTTTCTAGCAGCTTCAGATTTAAACATCACAGGATGTTTTTTGATATAGTTCGCTAAATCTTCAGTAGTTACTTTCACTGGATTTTTAGCAGCAAAAGCAGCATAATCTACTTTCACGAAATCTATATCAGCAACTTCGTCTCTTTGCTTCATTAATTCAGCAGCTTCTTTTTTGTTAGCTGTAATTCCTGTAGTAACGTTTGCAAAAAGCTGTCTTGCCATCATTCTGTATTGTATAGCTTTTTTAGCTTTTAACCATTCGTTATATTGGTTTACATCTCCACTATTTTTAAGTTCCTCGATTTGCTTTTTAATTTCAGCAACTTTGAAGTTTCCTTTTTCATCAAAATTCTGTGTATTCTGCTCTTTAGAAAACATTGGGTCAAATTGTAATTGATTCCAGAAAATTTCATCTGTAATTTTTAACCCCATTTTATCAAACTGTTGTTCGATTAATTTAGACTGTACCAAAATTTGCCAAGCTTGTTCTTCTAAGCCTTGCTGTGGTTGCCCTTGAGATTGTTGTTGTAACAAACTTAATTGGTCATTAAATTCATCACGAGTGATTTCTACACCATTTACCTTTCCGAGAATATTTGGATTTTTACCAAACATTTTTTCAAAACTATCAGGATTTACTAGAAAGGCAAGTAAGCCTATCGCAACCATTCCTAATAATAGCCAAGGTCTCTTTCTTATTGAAGCTGTAATTGACATTTTATATATAAGTATTTAAAATCAGTGTGCGAAAATACATAATTTTAAGATAATAGAGAAATTTTATCACTCATTTTCATTCGTTTATATTTATTTTTTTAAAGGATTTTACATAAGTCTATTTAGTAAATATTTCATAATACATCACCACTTTGAGAATCAGTTCAGTTTTCTAGAATAAAAAAAGGAAAATTTGTCCATAAAAACTCTTGGCATAGCTATTGCGAATATTACAGTACTCTTTATTTTAGGCAAGAAAATTTCGAATCTTGTCTTGGTAATTGATTTATATACTTTAAAAATGACAAATTGTCATTCTAATTTTTTAGATTATGATTGAAATAGAAGATATCGCTTTTGAAAATTTTTTAGACGAAAATTTTAGCATCGTGGCAAACGAAGAAAAACAAACCAAAGAAGAAAAAGCGCAAGAGATTTTCCCGATTCTACCTGTTAGAAATATGGTGATGTTTCCGAAAGTGGTTATCCCAATTACTGCGGGAAGAGAGAAGTCTATTAAATTATTAGAAGAAGCACAAAAAAATGGTCAACTAATCGGAATTTTGAGCCAAAAACTCTCTCAACAAGAAAATCCTACCGAAAAAGACCTTTACCAAATAGGAACTATTGCTAAAATCATTAAAATCATCAAACTTCCTGATGGAAATATTTCTGCAATCACGAGAGGAGTTCAGCGTTTCAAAGTGAAAAATTTCATTGAAACCGAACCTTATTTCACCGCAGAAATAGAAAAATTAAAAGATTCTTCTACCAAAAAGAAAGAAGAATATGAAGCTTTGATTGATAACATCAAGGATTTAGCAATTAAAATCATAGAAATAGACCCTAATATTCCTGGTGCAGCTAATTTTGCCATCAGAAATATTGAAGGACAAGAAGATTTACTGAATTTCATCTGCGTAAATGCAAATTTCTCTTCGGAAAACAAACAAAAACTTCTGGAAGAAAAATCATTGATGAAGCGTGCAGAATTATGTTACGAACTGATGCATGATGATTTCAGAAGATTAGAACTTAAAAATCAAATTCATCAAAAAACTTCTCGCGATTTAGACAAACAGCAGAGAGAATATTTCCTGAGCCAACAAATTAGAACGATTCAGGAAGAATTAGGCGGTGGAACGGAAACCGATGTAGATGAACTGAAGAAAAAAGCAGAAAAAATTTCTTGGAAACCAGAAATTCAGGAACATTTCGAGAAAGAACTAAAAAGACTTCAGCGCCATAACCCTAATTCGCCAGATTATAATGTACAGAGAAATTATCTAGATTTCTTCACAGATTTGCCTTGGAATTTCTATTCTAAAGACATTTTTGACATTCCAAAAGCTGAAAAAATCTTGAACAAAGACCATTTCGGTTTAGAAGACATCAAAAAAAGAATTTTAGAACACATGGCAGTTCTGAAATTGAAAAATGACATGAAATCTCCTATTTTGTGTTTAGTTGGTCCTCCTGGAGTTGGTAAAACTTCCCTCGGAAAATCTATTGCAGATGCTCTAGGCAGAAAATATGTAAGAATGAGTTTAGGAGGTTTGCATGACGAATCTGAAATCCGTGGACACAGAAAAACTTACATCGGCGCAATGGCGGGAAGATTATTACAAGCCATCAAAAAAGCGGGAACATCTAATCCAGTTATCGTTTTAGATGAAATAGACAAACTTGGACAAGGAATGCATGGCGACCCTAGTTCTGCACTTTTAGAAGTTTTAGACCCAGAACAAAACCACAGTTTTTATGATAATTTCTTGGAAATTGGTTACGATTTATCAAAAGTAATGTTCATTGCAACAGCCAATTCGCTTTCTACGATTCAAACGCCATTGTTAGACAGAATGGAAATCATTCAACTTTCGGGTTATACCATTGAAGAAAAAGTAGAAATCGCAAAACGCCATTTGATTAAAAAACAAATGGAAGAAACTGGCCTACAAAAAGACGCTTATAAATTAGGAAATAAAGAAATTGCACACATAGTAGAAGCTTTCACTAGAGAAAGCGGCGTAAGAAATTTAGAAAAACAAATCGCCAAAATTTCTCGTTGGGTTGCCCTACAAATTACCATGAATAAAGAATACGACCCGAAAATTTCCATTCAGAAAATTGATGAAATCTTAGGCGTTCCGATGTCTAAAAATTTCTCAGAAATGATGGATGTTCCAGGTGTAGTTACAGGCTTAGCTTGGACCTCAGTTGGCGGCGATATCTTATTCATAGAGAGCATTTTAAGCAAAGGAAAAGGCAATCTTACCATGACAGGAAATCTAGGAAATGTGATGAAAGAATCGGCAACCATTTCGCTAGAATACATCAAAGCAAAACATGAAAGTTTAGGCATTTCCTTAGAAGATATAGAAAATAAAAACATCCACGTTCACGTTCCAGAAGGCGCCACTCCGAAAGATGGACCAAGTGCAGGAATTGCAATGCTAACGAGTATGGTTTCTAGTTATTTGAATAAAAAAGTAAAACCACATTTAGCAATGACTGGCGAAATTACTTTAAGAGGAAAAGTACTTCCAGTTGGTGGAATTAAAGAAAAATTGTTGGCCGCAGTAAGAGCAGAAATTAAAGAAGTGATTCTGTGCGAAGAAAACAGAAAAGATGTTTTAGAAATCAACCAAAACTATCTTAAAAATTTAAAAGTTCATTACGTGAAAACCATGAAAGAAGTAGTGGAATTAGCGATTGAGAAATAAAATGTTTTGCCACCAATTCACAAATCATTTTTAATTTTATAAAAAATTGTGAATTCGTGGCAATTTATTTTTATTTTTGATACAATAAATTTCTAACAAAATGAGCACTGCTGAATTAAAATTAAATTTAATCAATCAAATTGCAGGTATTACTGATAAAGTAAGACTTAAAGAAATTATACAATTACTTGAATTTCAAGCAGATGAGTCTCATTACATTACTAATAAAGAAGAAAAAGAGGCTGTAAAAGAAGCCCAAAATCAGATTAAAAACGGAGATGGAATTTCTAATGAAGATGTTCAAAAAGAAATTACATCATGGCTGGAGAAATAATTTGGTCACCTAAAGCAAAATCTGAACTTATAGAAATTCTTGAATATTGGGTAAACAGAAATAAATCAAACATTTACAGTTTAAAACTCAATCAATTAATCCAAGAACAACTCATTTTTATTTTAGAATTCCCAAAAATTGGTAGAAAAACGGATATCAAAAACGTTTATGTTAAAATTATCAGAGATTATCTACTTTATTATGAAATAGAAAAAGGAAATCTTCATGTTTTGACAATAAGACACGGAAAAAAGAATCCTAAAACTTTAGCTTTGAAATAAAATCAGATAGATTTTTAAAAAAACTTAAATGATAAAACCCGCAAATTTGCGTCTTGTTTTTTTTTACAAACAACTGAAATTCTGTAACTTATATTGCAAACCAAGTTTACAAAAACAAAAAATCGCTTTTACAAACTTTACAAGAATCTTGTGCTCAACTTTGAGGAAGTCTAACCACAAAAACCTTAAACAATGAACACAAAATTTCAAAAAATGGTTTTCGCAACCTTTATTTTAGCGGGATTATTTTCTTGTCAAAAATCTGAAAGCGTAGATGCTGAATACGAAAGTGCTGTTACAACCACAGATTCTACTTCCGTTCAAAATGATGAAGTTTCTTACGCCGCTTCTCAACAAATTCCAGACAAAAAATTTGTAAAAACTGCAGAAGTCAGCATGGAAGTAACAGACGTTTACGAAGCAACAGTAGACATAGAAAATGCACTGAAAAATCTCGGCGGATTTGTTACCAAAAGTGAATTACAAAGTCAAGTTATCGAAGAAGAAACCTATAACACTTCTGACCAAAATGCGGTTTTACTAAGAAAATTCAATTCTTACAATAAGATGCAAGTAAGAGTTCCTTCGGAAAAATTAGGCGCATTTCTCAATTCTGTAAATGACCGAAAACTTTTCTTGAACACCAGAATTATTTCGGCTGAAGATGTAACCAACAATGCTAAAATTGCAGAACTTGAACTGAAAAAAATCAATAAAACGGGCGAAGTGATTTCTCAAATGAAAAACAATGAAAAGAAAGCAAACCTCACCGAAGAAAACGAAGAGAAAAACAATACCCAACAAATTGAAAATATGAATCTTGCAGATAATATAAAATACAGTACTGTAGATATTTACATTAAAGAGCCAAAGGTAAGAATTGCCGAAATTGCCATTACCAACACTCAATTTTACGACAATAAATACCAAGTCAATTTCTTCTACGAAGCGAAATCTTCTCTCCTTAACGGATTTTATTTCGTGCAAAAATTTTTCGTTTTCTTACTGAATTTTTGGCCTTTATTTTTAGGAATTCTAATTGTAATTTATTTTGTAAAGTATAACCTTACGACTATTATCTTCCCGAAAAAGATTTCAAAATCTGAGAATATGGAAAAGTGACACTAATGAATGTTTTCTGTAATTTTAGGAACCCAAATTATTAAGATTTGATAAAAGACAATCATCACTAAAAAGAAGGCGAAAGCATATTCTTTTAGTTTTTTAAAATGAGTATAGAAGTGTTGTAATCCTTGATTTTGATTATTACGCTTCGTGAAATTTTTCATTCTAAACTCCATAATTTTTCTCATGAAAAATAAAATGGGAACCGCAAAAGAAAACATTAAAATCAATGCAAATTTGAAAGCTGGAAATTCTTGCTGAAATTTTTCAAAAAATAAAAAACACAAAACAGTCAAAAAAAGTAAGCCTAGAGAAAGATATAAATAATTTTTATTGAAGTCAACCAATCTTGTAAAATAGAAAAAAGAAACAAAACCTAAAGAGATTACCGTAAAAGATAAAAGTATTTGAAAAATCACGTTATTATTTTTCTCAAAGATAACAAAATTCATAAAATCTTAAAGCCCTGAAATTTTTCGGGGCTTTTATTTTTGCGTAAATTTGCAAGGACTTTGTCCGTTTTATGAAGATGAATAAAACTGTTAATTTTAGTTGTTAAACCTTAAACCAAAAGAATTATGTTACCAAAAATAAATCCAGAAAACACACAAGCTTGGAAATCACTCAACGAACATTTTGCACAAAATGATTTTGACCTAAGAACACTTTTTCAAGAAAACACTGATCGTTTCCAACAGTTTTCAGTAAAAAAAGAAAATTATCTTTTTGATTTTTCTAAAAATTTAATTGACCAAAAAGCATTTGATTTATTGCTTCAATTGGCAGAAGAAACACAATTGAAAGCTGCCATCAATGCTATGTTTTCTGGCGAAAAAATAAATGAAACCGAAAAAAGAGCAGTTCTTCACACTGCTTTGAGAGATTTTTCTGACAAAGAAATTCTTGTAGACGGCGAAAACATAAAACCAGGAATTAAAAAAGTTCTTAAACACATGAAAGCTTTCTCCGAAAAAGTAATTTCTGGAGCGCACAAAGGTTTCAGCGGAAAAGAAATTACTGATGTGGTAAACATCGGAATTGGAGGTTCAGATTTAGGACCTGTAATGGTAGTTTCGGCGCTTAAACACTTCAAAACAAGATTAAATGTACATTTCGTTTCGAATGTAGACGGAAATCACATGGCAGAAGTAGTGAAAAACTTAAATCCAGAGACTACACTTTTCATAGTAGCTTCTAAAACGTTTACCACTCAAGAAACTATGACCAATGCAAATTCTGCAAAATCTTGGTTCTTAAAAGCAGGAAAAGAAGAAGATGTAGCGAAACATTTTGTAGCTTTATCTACTAATATTCAGGCGGTTAAAGCGTTCGGAATTGCAGAAGAAAATATTTTCGAGTTCTGGGATTGGGTTGGCGGAAGATATTCACTTTGGAGCGCTATTGGTTTAAGCATCGTTCTAGCAGTGGGTTATGAAAATTTTGAAAATTTATTAAAAGGAGCTTACGAAACCGATGTACATTTCCAAACGGCAGATTTCAAAGAAAACGTTCCTGTTTTAATGGGACTTTTGGGAGTTTGGTACAGAAATTTCTTTGACGCAAGTTCTTATGCTATTTTACCGTACTCTCAATATTTAGACAGATTTGCAGCGTATCTTCAACAAGGAGATATGGAATCCAATGGAAAATCAGTGGACAGAAATGGGGAATATGTAACTTATCAAACTGGCCCAATTATTTGGGGGGAACCAGGAACAAATGGTCAACATGCTTTCTATCAATTGATTCATCAAGGAACAGAACTCATTCCTGCAGATTTTATCGCTTATGTAAAATCTTGTAACGAAGTTTCAGACCATCAAGAAAAATTATTGGCGAACTTTTTCGCTCAAACTGAGGCACTTGCATTCGGAAAAAGCGAAGACGAAGCAAGAGCAGAATTGGTAAAAGAAGGAAAATCTGAAGAAGAAATTGAAAAATTAGTAAAATTCAAAACCTTTATGGGAAATACGCCTACTAATTCATTCTTTATCAATGAACTAACTCCATTTTCACTTGGACAACTCATCGCACTTTATGAACACAAAATCTTCGTGCAAGGTGTGATTTGGAACGTATTTAGTTTTGACCAATTTGGTGTAGAATTAGGAAAAGTTTTAGCAGGAAAAATTCTTCCAGAACTTACTGATAATGAGAAAATAAACTCACATGATTCTTCTACAAATGGTTTAATAAACTATTTCAAAGAAAATAAGTAAATTTGAAATAAATCTAAAAAGTAAATAAAAAGAAAAAACATGGCACAAATTCTCGACGGTCTAAAAGTTTCAAAAGAAATAAAGGCTGAAATTAAAGCAGACGTAGAAAAAATTATTGCAAGCGGCAAAAGAGCACCTCATCTCGCAGCAATTTTAGTAGGAAACAACGGCGCGAGCGAAACTTACGTTGCCAGCAAAATAAAAGACTGTAAAGAAGTAGGATTTACCTCATCGCTTTACAGATTTTCGAGCACCGCTTCTGAAGCTGAAGTTTTAGAAAAAATTGCAGAACTCAATGTAGACCCAGAAGTTGACGGATTCATCGTTCAGTTGCCTTTACCAAAACAGATGGATCAAGAAAAAGTAATCATGGCAATTAATTCTCATAAAGATGTAGATGGTTTTCACCCCGAAAACTTTGGAAGAATGGCACTCGAAATGAGTACATTTTTACCGGCTACACCTTTTGGAATCCTTACATTACTAGAACGTTATAACATCGAAACCAAAGGTAAAAACTGCGTCATTATCGGTAGAAGTAAAATCGTAGGAAGACCGATGTCTATCTTAATGGGAAGAAAAGATTTCCCAGGAAATGCTACAGTTACGGTAACGCACTCTTACACTCCACACATTGAAGAATTTACCAAAAATGCAGACATTGTGATTACTGCATTAGGAGATCCAGAATTTTTAAAAGAAGATATGATTAAACATGGTGTAGTGATTGTAGACGTAGGAATTACCCGAGTAGAAGATGCTAATGCACCAAAAGGTTATAGAATTGTAGGAGACGTAGATTTTGCTAGTTGTGAGAAAAAAGCAAGTTGGATTACTCCAGTTCCAGGAGGAGTAGGACCAATGACTAGAGCGATGTTATTAAAAAATACTATTTTAGCATACAAACACACGATTTATAAAGATTAAGAATTGGATTTAACAAAAGAAATATTATTGAAAGAAGGAAAAATGCTCCCAGTGATGGAGCATTTTTATACTTTACAAGGAGAAGGTCACCACACCGGAAAAGCCGCTTATTTTATAAGATTGGGCGGTTGTGATGTAGGTTGTCATTGGTGTGATGTGAAGGAAAGTTGGGATCCAGAATTACATCCTTTGATGAATACCGTAGAAATTGCAGAAATTGCAGCAAGCTATTGTAAAACCATTGTTCTAACAGGTGGAGAACCACTGATGTGGAATTTAGAAATTTTGACCAAAAGATTAAAAGAATTGGGTTGTCAAATTCACATCGAAACTTCTGGAGCTTATGATATGAGCGGAACACTTGATTGGATTACGCTTTCTCCTAAGAAAACAGGCTTACCAAAAGAAGAAATTTACAAAGTAGCTAATGAACTGAAAATCATAGTATTTAACAACCATGATTTCACCTTCGCTGAAGAACAAGCTGCTAAAGTTTCAGAAAATTGCAAACTGTATCTACAAAGTGAATGGAGCAAAAGAAACGAAATGTATCCTAAGATTACAGACTTTATTTTGGCAAATCCTAAATGGCAAGCTTCTGTACAAACACATAAATATCTTAATATTCCATAAAATTTAGCAACTTTGTAAGGACTTTTTTTTCTAAAACATGCAGAAATTAAGATACTCTAGATATTTTAAAAGCGCTATCATAATCCTCGATATTTTAATCGTGGCTGCTGTTTTTGTGTTCTTTTTTCTGATGAGACATGAATATGTTTTAGAAAAAGCAAGAACAGAAGAAAACGTTTTGTCACTTCTGCTATTAAGTCTTTTTTGGATTCTTTTAAGTGGAAGGACAAAATTGTATTCCATTCCTAGAAACCTTACGTATACACTTTATGTAGAGCGTATTGTCACTCATATTTTCATCTTTCTATTGGGAATTGTACTTTTAGCCAGAGTCAGCAATAATGAATTTTTGAAGTATGAAAGATTCTGGATTACGTTTACGCTTTTCATTATTTTATTTTTGGTTAAGTCATTCATTTTCTTTACCTTAAAGTACATTAGAGCACAAGGTGGAAACTACAGAAATGTAATGTTTATCGCAGAAAATTCATCTTCTGAAATTTTAAAAGATATTGTTACGCAACGTAAAGATTATGGTTATAGAGTTTATGAATTTCCCAATGAAGAAATTAATATTACAGAGCTTCAAAATTTTTGGAGAGAAAAAGAAATTCATACCGTTTTTATTCCTACTCAAAATCATTTAAGCAAAAAACTACTTGAAGAGATCAATAGAGAGGCAGAAAATGATAAGATAAAAATTTCATTAATTCCAAGTGCAATTCAAAACGATTTTTTCCAATATGATTTGGGCTACATAGAAACTCAACCGATTTTAACACCTTCGAAATTTCCTTTAGATTATTATACAAATGTTATTATAAAAAGGTCGTTTGATATTTTATTTTCTTTATTGGTTTTGATTTTTATTGCAACTTGGTTATTTCCTATTATTGCTTTATTAATCAAATCAGATAGTAAAGGAAGTGTTTTCTTTAAACAGAAAAGATATGGCTTTCATGACGAAATATTCGAGTGTTTCAAATTTAGAACCATGGTAAATAATGATGAGTCAACCACTAAAACTACTTCTCAAAACGACAAAAGAATTACTAAAATTGGCAAATTTCTTAGAAAAACCAGTTTAGACGAAATGCCACAATTCATCAATGTTTTAAGAGGAGATATGTCTGTAGTAGGACCTAGACCTCACATGTTATTAATTGATGAATTTTACAAGGCAAAAATTGGAAGATATTCGGTGAGAAGTTTAGTAAAACCAGGCATTACAGGACTTGCGCAGGTAAGCGGCTTGCGTGGTGACACTGGCGAAATGGAAGTAGAAATGAAAAAAAGAATTATTGCGGATTCATTCTACGTGAAAAATTGGAGTATCATTTTAGATGCAGTTATAATTCTTAAAACCATTTTATTAGTAATAAAAGGCGACCAAAAAGCCATTTAGAACAATAAATTGAAATTCTATAAAATTATTAATCCTAAAAAATGTAACTTCGCACGGTTATGTTAAAACTTTTAAGCGCAATAGGACAATACTTTTTACTATTAGGAAAAGTAATTCAAAAACCTCAAAAAAGGCAAGTTTTTTTTAAACTTCTCATGAGAGAGATTAATGACTTGGGAGTAAATTCTTTTGGACTCACTTTATTTACCTCAATATTTGTAGGAGCTGTAATCGCAATACAGATGTATAATAATTTTAGAAATTCTTCTATACCCATTCCCGCTCCTTTTATTGGTTATGCTACCAAAGTTGTCTTAATTCTAGAATTTGCCCCTACAATTATTTCTGTAATTTTAGCCGGTAAAGTAGGCTCTTATATTACTTCGAGTATTGGAACAATGAGAGTTACAGAGCAAATAGACGCTTTAGATATTATGGGAGTAAATTCTGCAAATTTCTTGATTTTACCAAAAATTTTAGCAAGTGTAATTTTCAATCCATTGCTAATTGCTATAAGTATGGTTTTTGGAATATGGGGAGGTCATCTTGCAGGTATTGCGACAGGAAACTGGTCTAAAGCAGACTATATTACAGGAATTCAAATGTATATGCCACCATTTTATATTTGGTATGCATTTTTAAAAACAGCTGTATTTGCATTTCTTATTGCTACCATCCCTGCTTTTTTTGGCTATAAAGTAAGTGGAGGATCTTTAGAAGTAGGTAGGGCAAGTACACAAGCTGTAGTTTGGACTATAGTAGCCATCATCATTGCTAACTTAGTATTAACACAAATGTTCTTAAGCTAATGATAGAAGTAAAAGATTTAAGAAAAAGTTTTGATGGTGTAGAAGTTCTGAAAGGAATTACCACCACCTTCGAAACCGGAAAAGTAAACTTAGTAATAGGACAATCGGGTTCAGGAAAAACAGTCTTTCTGAAAAGTTTACTGAATGTTTACGAACCTACCAGCGGACATATTTTATTTGACGGAAGAGATATTGTAGGCATGTCTCGTCAAGAGAAAGAAGCATTGAGAGCAGAAATAGGAACCGTATTTCAAGGAAGCGCATTGTTTGATTCCATGACGGTTCAAGACAATATTATGTTTCCTCTAGATATGTTTACCAATCTTACTTATACCGAAAAGAAAAAAAGAGTGAATGAAGTAATTGGTAGAGTTCACTTAGAAAATGCAGAAAAAAAATTCCCATCTGAGATTTCAGGAGGAATGCAAAAAAGAGTAGCGATTGCAAGAGCAATTGTTAATAACCCAAGATATTTGTTTTGTGACGAGCCCAACTCTGGGCTAGACCCTTTTACCGCAAACATAATTGATGATTTAATTGCAGAAATCACCGAAGAATATAATACCACTACGATTATCAATTCTCACGATATGAATTCTGTAATGACAATTGGCGAGAAAATTGTATACTTGAGAAAAGGAATTAAAGAATGGGAAGGAACAAAAGATATTTTAATTACCTCAGATAATAATTACCTGATAGATTTCGTTTATTCTTCAGAATTATTTAAAGAATTAAGAGAATACCTTATCAAAATCAATAAAACAAGTATAGATAACATTATAACAACAATAGAAAATGAAACAGATCAAGAAAATATTTAGCACATTATTTGTAACGGCATCATTGCTGTCTTTCTCGCAAGTAACTTTCGGAGCGAAAGCCAATATCATCTACCAAACTGGTGATCCTACTTGGGAAAATATAAAAAATGGAACTGTAGAAGCATATGAAGACAAAGGAAAAAATAACGTTGGCTATAACGCAGGTATTTCACTAAAAATTGATACCCCTCTTGGAATTTTTATTCAACCAGAATTGTATTACACTACTTTTAGTAAAGAATTCACAGTAGATGGAACTAATACTACTATAAAAGTTAAAAACAACAGAGCAGATT
>OGVG01000062.1_pt1 | contig 13838 bp, 11 predicted proteins | sample 1575691 | NCBI WGS metagenome assembly OGVG01 (sample SAMN07581545, study PRJEB24739) | freshwater metagenome | reverse complement strand
TTTTTTTTTTTCAAGCAGAAGACGGCATACGAGATTTCGCGGAGTGACTGGAGTTCAGACGTGTGCTCTTCCGATCTGTTTCCCAGTCACGATAGGAGTTGGGAGAAGTACTGGTGCAGTAAGAGCTTTCTTCAAAGTAGATGATGTGTATGAAAGTTACATCAATATTGCTACTGGCTTGCCAAGTTATTATGTAAGAAACGTTTCGGAAGGTGGCTACAGAAGACATTACGAAACCGAATTTAACCATGACAATCAATCTCTTACCCTAACCAATAAATTAGACCAAACTTCTAAAAATTTTAAAACCATGAGAGGAATTCAAGATATGCTTTCTTCTTTTTACAACCTTAGAAGTATGGACAAATCTAAATTTAAAGTAGGAAGCAATATTAAAATGAATGTTTGGATTGATGATGAATCTTATCCTTTTATGTTAAAAGTGGTTGCTGTAGAAAACAAAACAACCAAATTTGGAGATATTTCTTGCCTTAAAATCAAACCTTATGTAATGAGTGGTAGAATTTTCAAATCTCAAGAAGGCGTTACGATGTGGGTTACCAATGACGAAAACCACGTTCCCGTAGAAATTAGAGCAGAACTTTTAGTGGGTTCTCTCAAAGCAAGTTTAGACGGATATACCAACGTAAAATATCCTTTGAATTTTTCTAAATAAAATTTCATGAAATATAAAATCCGACAAAAATTGTCGGATTTTTTTGTACTTAATGTAATAAAACTAAAAGATTAGTTGTTGTAATTGAAACAAATGAAAATTTTTTGCAACTAATTTCTTTAAATAAAAAATACATGAAAGTTCAAATCATCATCTTATTCACTTTTCTTTTTGTCGGCTTTTCCTCGGCACAAGAAGAAAAAACCGAAAACATTACCCGGAAAACCATCAACGCGGTAAGAGTGGAAAAAGCCCCAAAGATTGACGGTATTTTAGATGATGAAATTTGGAAAAACACACCTATTGCCAATGATTTTATAGAACTAAGACCTAATAATGGCAAAGCTGAAAATCCTGATTTCAAAACAGAAGTAAAAGTCGCTTATGACGATACTGGGATTTATGTTTCTGCGATGATGTATGACAAAGAACCTTCTAAAATTGGGAAAGAACTCACCGAAAGAGACAATATAGGAAATGATGATTTTTTCGTACTTTTTATTAATGGATATAATGATAAACAGCAGAGTTTAGAGCTCTTTGTAACTGCAGCAGGTGTACAAGCAGACAGTAAAATTACCAACCAAAATGGCGAAGATTTTTCGTGGAACGGAATTTGGTATTCTGGCGTGAAAATTTTAGAAAACGGTTGGTCTGTGGAAATGAAAGTCCCTTATTTCGAGATGAGATTTCCTAAAAGCGAACAACAACAATGGGGAATTAATTTTTTTAGACAAATCAATAGATTGCGAACCGCTTATACATGGAATCATGTGAATAATCAAAAAGGAAGTTTCTTATTGTATGACGGAATTCTAAACGGTGTAGAAAATATACAAACACCTACCAGACTATCATTCCTTCCCTATTTTTCGAGTTATGTAAATTATTATGACGGAAAAACCACTACCAATGTAAATGGCGGAATGGATGTAAAATATGGAATTAACGACGCTTTTACACTAGACACCACTTTGATTCCAGATTTTGGACAAGCCAATTTTGATGCTACCGTTTTAAATTTGGGACCATTTGAACAACAATTCAGCGAACAGCGTTCGTTTTTCAATGAAGGAACAGAACTTTTCAACAAAGGAAATCTATTCTATTCCAGAAGAATTGGTGGTTTCCCAAGTAAGTTTCCTCAACTTGCATCCGATGAAGAATTTGCAGAAAATCCAGAAAAAGTAAAACTTTTTAACGCTACTAAAATTTCTGGAAGAACAAAAAAAGGCTTAGGAATTGGATTTTTCAATGCCATTACCGAAAAAACCGAAGCTTCCATCAGAAATATCAATACTGGCGAAATCAGAAAAGAAGTAACAGAACCTTTGGCGAATTACAATGTCTTTGTTTTAGACCAAAGATTTCGTGAAAATTCTTCGGTTTCCCTCATCAATACAAGTGTGATGAGAAGCGGAGATTTCAGAGATGCCAATGCAACTGGAGTTTTCCTAGACTTAACCAATAAGAAAAATACATTTTCTGTATTCGGTTCTACAGAGGGAAGTTGGGTTTTCGAAAATCAAAAACAAAAATTCGGTTTCGAAGGAAGTGCTGGTTTTAACCAAATTATTAAAGGGCATCAATTCGGCGCAGAAGTTTTCTTGAGAGATAAAAATTATGATATTAACGACCTTGGATTTACTGGACAAACCAATTATGTGAATTATAGTGCGAATTACAATTACCGTTATTTGCAACCAAAAGGCAATATCAATCAATTAAATTACAGTCTTAGAGTAAACAATAACAGAAGATTAGAAACCGATTTATTTGCAGATTTCGTGATTCACCAAAATTTACAAATTACCAATAAAAAGTTTTTCAATTTCGGAGGAGGATTGATTGTAAAACCACTTGGGACCAATGACATTTACGAACCGAGAACCTTCGGAAAATATCTTTTCATTCCGGCAATGTATAATCCATGGGTTTTTGCCAATACAGATGAAAGAAAAAAATTCAAAATCGGTGGTTATGTAGAATTTTATAAATACAACGAAGACAAGAGAATTACGTACATTTCAGAAATCAATACCCGATATCGATTTAATGACCATTTCTCTATTTTCCACACTTTAAATTATGCTAATTTCAATAATGAAAAAGGATTTGTAGGAAAAGATGCCACGAATATTTTCATTGGCCGAAGATTAAGAAATTCTGTGGAAAACAGCGTTTCCTCTCAATATACTTTTAATGAAAAAATGGCGATTAATCTTACTTTCCGTCATTATTTTTCGGAAGTTGCCTACAGACAATTTTACACGTTAAAAGATAATGGAGAACTCAATCCAGACATTAGTTTCGCCGAAAACAAAGATGGCACCTTCAATTCATGGAATCTAGATTTACGTTACAGTTGGTGGTTTGCGCCAGGTTCACAACTCACTTTACTGTACAGAAATCAAGCTCAGAATTTCTTAGATGTAGCGAGATTAAGCATGAGAGATAATTTTGACCGATTGTTTAATGAACCAATGATTAACAATCTTTCGCTCAGAATTACTTATTTCTTAGATTACAACAGAGCAAAAAATTGGTTCAAAAAATCTTAAAAATAAAAAAGCGTTCAAAAAATTTTGAACGCTTTCTTTTTATCATTTCTGAAAATTTCAATAATAAATTCTAATTTATAAATGCCCGAATTGCTCTAGCATTCTCTTATCATTCTCGAAGAACATTCTGATGTCTCCCAATTGATAAAGCAACATTACGATTCTCTCAATTCCCATTCCGAATGCGTAACCAGAGTATTTATCAGCATCGATATTTACATTTTTAAGAACGGCAGGATCTACCATTCCACAACCCATAATTTCTAACCAACCGGTTCCTTTGGTAATTCTGTAATCGGTTTCAGAATTCAATCCCCAATAAACATCTACTTCTGCACTTGGCTCTGTAAAAGGGAAATAAGAAGGTCTCATTCTGATTTTTGATTTTCCGAAAAGTTCTGTTGTGAAAAACTGTAAAGTTTGTTTCAAATCTGCAAAACTCACGTTTTCATCAATATATAAACCTTCTATTTGGTGGAAAATACAGTGTGAACGAGAAGAAATAGCTTCGTTACGGAAAACTCTTCCCGGAGAAAGAATTCTAATTGGCGGCTGATTTTCTTCCATGTGACGAATCTGCACCGAAGAAGTATGCGTTCTTAATAAAACATCTGGATTTTGCTCAATGAAGAACGTATCTTGCATATCTCTTGCAGGATGATATTCTGGCAAATTAAGCGCAGTAAAATTGTGCCAATCATCTTCTATTTCTGGTCCATCAGAAACTGCAAAACCAATAGATTTAAAAATCTCAATAATTCTGCCTTTCACTAAATTAATAGGATGACGAGAACCCAATTCCAACGGAAAAGCAGGTTTCGTAAGGTCTTCTTTTTCGATAATAATTTGGCTAGAAGTAGCTTCTTTCAACTCTTCTAACTTAGTATTCACGGCTTGTTTGAGTGTATTGATTTTTTGACCAAATTCTTTTTTCTGTTCATTCGGAACTTCTTTAAATTTTTCGAAAAAATCATTTAAAATTCCCTTTTTCCCATTGAATTTGATACGAAATTGTTCAATTTCGTCTTTGTTAGTAGAAGTAAAACCTTGCACTTCTTTCAATAACTCATCTATCTTATCTAACATCGGTTTGCTTTATAGAATTGCAAAAATACGGATTTTAATTTTTAACCACAAAAACCAGCACAGAATAATCCCGAACTTAAGTCATAAAAAAGAACTCACAAAACTGCGAGTTCCTATTTTTTTCACTTGGCTCTTTTTACTTGGCTCTTGAGAATTACTTGCTTTCTAAAGCTTTTACCAAAATCTGAAGGTTAATTTCTTTGTTCAGCAAACCATTTTCTAGAGGAAGTTCAAATTTCAACCCAAAATCTTCTCTGTTAATATCTGTTGGTTCACTTGCAATGCTTACATTTCCGTCAGCTACCGTTACATTTGCTTTAAACTGAACTGGTTTTGTAATACCCTTAATCGTAAGATTTCCTTCTAAAAGTGTGTTATAATCTCCAGCTGTATTTTCAGTTACTTTGGTAATTTCATAAGAAGCGGTAGGAAATTTTTCTACCTCAAAGAAATCTCCACTTTTCAGATGACCTTCTAATTTGGCTTTCATTTCTTGGTCATCTTTTAAATCTATATTTTCTAGTGTGGTAATATCTGCCACGAATTTTCCTGATTGCAGTTTACCATCTTTTACGGTAACATCTCCACTTTCAAATTTTATATCTCCAAAATGTGTGGTTTGATCAGACTTTAGCACTTTATAACCTTTCCACTCTATTCTACTGTTCATGGTGTCTACTTTGTAGAGCACACCATCAGTTTCGGTTAAAACTTCATTGGCTTCGCTAGTTACAGGTTTATCTTTTCCACAAGAAATCACCAGAAAAGAGAGGACTAAAACTCCAAAAACGCTATATAAATTCTTTTTCATTTTTAACTAATTTTTATCATTTTACTTCTGCTAAAGTAAGAAATTTCTCTTCAAATTTTCAAAAATTCTTTTATTATGCTTATTTTTGTATATGCTTTTGAATGTTAGAAATTTATATTTCGGTTACAAACCCGGAACTTTACTTTTCAGAAATATCAATCTTTCTGTAGAAAAAGGTAAAATTATTGCTTTGGCTGGCGAATCTGGCTGTGGAAAATCTACTCTTCTTAATATTATTTACGGTTTGTTTGATTGGCAAAGCGGCGAAATTTATTTGGAAGAAGAAAGACTTTTCGGACCGAAAGGAAACATTGTTCCAGGTGAACTCGGTATGAAGTTAGTTTCTCAAAATTATGATTTAATGCCCTATCTTACTGTGGCCGAAAACATAGGGAAATTTATTTCTAACACCAATCTTTCAGAGAAAAAGCAAAAAATTCAGGAGCTTTTACAAGTAGTTGGACTAGAAGATTACGCTCATGTTTTGCCAAAAAATTTAAGTGGCGGTCAGCAACAGCGAGTTGCGATTGCGAGAGCGCTTTCTGTAATGCCAAAACTGCTTTTATTAGACGAACCTTTCAGTAATTTGGATTATTCCAGAAAAATGGAATTGAGAGAGCGTTTGTTTAATTATGCTAAAGAACATGAACTTTCTGTGATGATTTCTACTCACGAAATTCAAGAAATCCTTCCTTGGACAGACCAAATCATTGTACTACAAGAAGGAAGATTGATTCAAAATGACAACGCTGAAGAAACTTTCAGAAATCCTTATAATGCTTATGTAGCAAAACTTTTGGGTGAAGTAAACACAATCTCCGAAGAAGAAAAATCTATACTCAACGTTTCTAAAAATTATTTCTTTCCGCATCAAGTAAAACTCACCGAAAATGGTTTAGATGCTCAAATTGTAGAGAGCAGATTTGCAGGAAACCATTATTGGAACAAGATTTTAGTTCATAATATTCCGCTTGTTATGTATTCAGAAAACAAATTGGAGGGAAATATTAAGGTTGAGATTAAGGATTAGGTAAAGGTAAAGGTAAAGGTAAAAGTTGAGTTTAAAATTCATTGTTTAGAACATCCAACTAAAATTTCATTTTATTTCTAGAAAATTTATTAATTTTGTCTTCCCTGAAAAACGTAAGGAAATTTTTGGTTAATTCTCTTTCTGCCTTGATGGACTGAAATTAGATTCGTTTCGTGCGAACAATCAAAGTCTTAGAAAAGAACCCTGCCAAATCTTTCCTTTTTTTATACATAAAAATAAACGCAAAGATAAAATCCTTACGTTTCATTTTTTTATTACAAATGAAAATCAGAGATTCTCATCTTCGCATTTAAAATATTAAGCTTTCTTCACAAATTCAGACTTCAATGCCATTGCGCCGAAACCATCTATTTTACAATCGATATTATGATCAGAACCTGGTCTTAATCTAATATTTTTCACCTTAGTTCCCGCTTTTACAGGTTTTGGTGCGCCTTTGCTGGTAAATCTTTAATGACTACCACAGAATCACCATTTTGCAATTCATTTCCGTTGCTATCAAAATTTTATCTTCTGCACCTACTTCTGCAGGATCAAACTCATGGAAACATTGGCTGCAAACCAAAAGATTGTCTTGTTCGTAGGTAAATTCGCTGCCACATTTTGGGCAAGGCATTAATTCACTCATTTTTTTAATTTTTTGCAAAGATACTTTAAAATCTGTAACCTAAAGAAATCCCTGCTCTTAAACCAGCCCAAGGTCCGTCTACTTTTAGATTAGCACCATTTGCATTTACAGTAGCTTTGTATTTTACCACTGGAATATCTAAGTTGTCTAATTCATCCTGAACTTGCTGTTGCTCAACTGAAGTTAATGTTCTATCTGTAATACCATCTAGATCTCCGGTTGATGTTCCATAATGAGCACCTAAAAACCATGCATCTAAAACGAAATTATCTTTTTTGCCTAAAAACCATTGCGCACCGATTAATAAACCTGCACTGTGAGCTGTAGAATTTCCTTTGAAAGTAACGTCTACGGTATCATACACTACTCCATTGATTTCCATATCGATGGTTTCTGTAAAATTTGAAACTTTGAAGGTAGAATATCTATAATAAGGAGCTAAATAAAAACCATGACCATAACCTTTTTTTCCTAAATAAAATCTGGTTTCTAAAGTAGCATTGCTTCCACCAAGTTCTACTTCTTCTAAGTTCACCTCACTATCATTGGGTAAAAGTGAAGAAAATGGCAATTTACCTTCTGGTATCATTCCATAACTTACAGACAGTGAAAATGTTTTGGTAAAAACTCTTTCATAATTCAATTGAAAATTCTTAAAAGCAAAAGCAGTAACATTGGTTTTGATAATGTTTCTTCTTTGCGTGTCATTTTCCTGAGCATTCATACTTAAACTCAGTAAAAATAATGTTCCTAATAATAGTTTTCTCATTTATTTTGATTTTCGGCAAATATATTAATTTGATTGAAGATGGAAGAATGGACGCTAGAAGTTTTTGCTTTGACATAAAAAATATTCTTAATTTTAAAGAAATTTTTAATCATGAAATACTTTATTTTTATTATCACATTATTCACTTTTATTTCTTGTGATCCTGGTTATGCATATTACATAAGTAATAATTCAGAAAAAGATATTTATGTATATACCAATCCACCTATAAAAGTATATGACAAAAGTATTAATAGAACTAAACTAATTGACTCTGCTACTATTAACCCAAAAGAAACTTTTATTATTTATTCAAACATTGGTGGTGGTGGTGGAGAAGAAAGTTTTCCTTTTAAAAAAATTCGTATTAAAAAAAACAATGATTCTATTGTTTTAAAAAATAAATCAGAAATTAATTCTAAATTCAATCAAAACAGAAAGAAAAGATTATTTTCAACAAGTTATACAATAATTGTTAGTTAGCTTTTTATCCTTATTTTTGCAAAGAAATAGCAGAAAGCGGAAAGCCGACTGCCGAAAGCAATTTAGAAACTATGCAACTTATCCACAGAAATCTACTCATCGGTATTCACGATGCACTACAAGAAACTTTTTTCGAGAAAAATAAATATGCTGATAAAGTTATAGAAAGACTTTTGAAGGCTCATAAAAAATGGGGAAGCGAAGACAGAAAGGTAGTTTCTGAAATTTTCTACAACATTATCCGTTGGAAAAAACGCCTAGAATATTACATTGGAGAAGGTGCAAAACCCAATAACATTTACAGACTTATCCTAGCTTATTTGCTTTGGAGCGAAACAGAATATAAAAAATTCGAAGAATTTCAAGGGATAAAAGTTGCGGATATTATTACCAAATTAAAGAAAGGAACCGTTCCTACTAAAGCTTTTGAACATTCTATCCCAGATTGGTTGGTAGAAACTTTAGAAAAAGAACTCGGTGAAAACTGGGAAAAAGAAATGATTGCGCTCAATGAACAAGCGCCAACTATCTTGCGTGCCAATTCTTTGAAAACCTCAACAAAACACTTAATCGAAGAACTAAAACACGAAAATGTAGAAAGTTTTCAAGTTCCGGGATTCGAAAACGCGGTACAGTTGGAAGAAAAGAAAAATGTGTTCTTAACTTCGGCTTTTAAAGATGGCTTTTTTGAAGTACAAGATGCTGGTTCACAAAAAATTGGAGAATTTCTAGATGTAAAACCCGGAATGCGTGTAGTAGATGCTTGTGCTGGAGCTGGTGGAAAAACCCTCCACCTTGCTGCTTTGATGGAAAACAAAGGGCAAATCATCGCTATGGACATTCACGGTTGGAAATTAGCCGAACTGAAACGTAGAGCAAAAAGAGCGGGAGCTCACAACATAGAAACCAGAGAAATCACAGATAATAAAGTCATCAAAAGACTTCACGAAAAGGCAGACAGACTTTTGATAGACGCACCGTGTTCTGGTTTAGGCGTTTTAAAAAGAAACCCAGATTCTAAATGGAAAATAGACCAAGATTTCATCGATAGAATTAGAAAAGAGCAAGAAACCATTCTTCAAGATTATTCTAAAATCATTAAAAAAGGTGGAAAAATGGTTTACGCCACTTGTTCTATCTTGCCAAGTGAAAATAATGAACAGGTAGAAAATTTCTTGAAAAACAACCCTGATTTCAAATTAGTGAAAGAAGAAAAAGTATTGCCAAGTACAGGTTTTGACGGATTTTATATGGCGCTGATTGAGAGAGTTTAAATAAATTCACAATATAACTTTTAAAGCAACCTTTATTCAAGGTTGTTTTTTTATTTTTTCAACTTAAAAAAATTCGCATCCTTGTTTCAAAACAAGCGTTTAAATTAAAATATTTCTAAATTAAATTTAATTAGTTAAAATAATTAACCAATTTTAATCTTTTATTTTTATTTATAAACTTTAAATCTATTTTTGCATACGAAATGTAAACATTTAATCAACTTTTAAAATATTTATATAATATATGTGCGGAATTGTATGCTTGTTTGATGCGAAACAAAAAACAGACGCTCTGCGTCCTCAGATATTAGAAATGTCTAAAAAAATTAGACACCGCGGTCCAGATTGGAGCGGAATTTTCCAATCAGAAAAAACAGTTTTTTCTCACGAAAGATTAGCAATCGTAGACCCAACTTCAGGGAAACAACCTTTATTTACCAAAGACGGAAAAGTAGTTCTTGCTGTGAATGGCGAAATCTACAACCACCAAGAACTCAGAAAAGAATTCCCAGATTATGAGTTCCTTACTCAGTCTGATTGCGAAGTTATCTTGGCACTTTATAGAAAATATGGCAAATATTTTATTGAAAAACTTAACGGGATTTTTGCATTCTCACTTTATGACATTGAAAACGATATTTATTTAATCGCAAGAGATCACATGGGAATTTGCCCGCTTTATCAAGGTTGGGACAAACACGGAAACTATTATGTAGCTTCTGAACTGAAAGCTTTAGAAGGCGTTTGCAATAAAATTGAAACTTTTTTACCAGGGCATTTTGTATACAGCAAAGATGGTCAAGAATTGCAACAATGGTACAAAAGAGATTGGGAAGATTTTGAAAACGTTAAAGACAATGAAACCAGCATTGCATCCATTAGAAAAGGTTTGGAAGACGCAGTACACAGACAAATGATGAGTGACGTTCCTTATGGAGTTTTACTTTCTGGCGGACTTGATTCTTCTATTATTTCGGCTGTGGCTGCAAAATATGCAAAAAAAAGAATCGAAAGTGGAGACGAACAAGAAGCTTGGTACCCTAGATTGCACAGTTTTGCGGTAGGTTTAGAAGGTTCACCGGATTTAGCGGCTGCACAAAAAGCAGCAGAACATATTGGTTCTGTTCACCACGAAATTCACTTTACCGTTCAAGAAGGTTTAGACGCGGTAAAAGATGTAATTTATCACCTCGAAACGTATGATGTAACTACAGTAAGAGCTTCAACACCGATGTATTTAATGGCGAGAGTTATTAAATCTATGGGAATTAAAATGGTACTTTCTGGTGAAGGAAGCGATGAACTTTTTGGAGGATATTTATATTTCCACAAAGCTCCCAATGCTAAAGAATTCCATGATGAAACGGTAAGAAAACTAGGGAAATTACACTTATACGATTGCTTGAGAGCCAACAAAGCATTAATGAGTTGGGGAATTGAAGGAAGAGTTCCTTTCTTAGATAAAGAATTTATGGATATTGCCATGACCGTAAATCCTGCGGATAAAATGGTTACTGCTCACGAACCTAAAATTGAAAAATGGTTATTGAGAAAAGCTTTTGAAGATTTGTTACCAGAATCGATTGCTTGGAGACAAAAAGAGCAGTTCTCTGACGGAGTTGGATATAGCTGGATTGACACTTTAAAGGAAGTGGCCGAAAAAGAAGTGACTGATGAAATGATGGCAAATGCAAAATTCCGTTTTCCTCAAAACACTCCACAAAATAAAGAAGAATACAGATACAGAACAATTTTTGAAGAGCATTTTCCTAGTGAAACCGCTGCTTTAACCGTTCCTTCCGTTCCTTCAGTAGCTTGTTCTACTCCAATTGCTTTGGAATGGGACGAAGCTTTCAAAAAAATGAATGATCCGAGCGGAAGAGCCGTGATTTCCGTTCATGAAGATTCTTATTAGAAATTGTTATTCAAAATTTGATATGAAGAGAAGTCTGTCCAAAAAATTAGGGCAGGCTTTTTTGTAATTTGTAAGATTGAAATCCACAATTTGATTAAGCATTAAAAAAAAACTATTTTTGCATAGAATTTGTATCAAAATAGAAATTTAAAAATTCCAAAAAAAATGTCAAAAGTAAAAGTAGGCACAGTGCAAATGACCTGTGTAAAAGATAAAGAAACCAATCTGCAAAAAGCCATCGAAAAAGTAAGAGAAGCTGCTGCAAAAGGTGCTCAAATTGTTTGTTTGCAAGAACTTTTTACGTCACTTTATTTTTGTGATGTAGAAGATTATGACAATTTTGATTTGGCAGAAGCCATTCCTGGCCCTTCTACCAATGCTTTGAGTGAAGTTGCCAAAGAATTAGGCGTGGTAATTATTGCTTCCCTTTTCGAGAAAAGAGCGCAAGGTTTGTACCACAACACCACTGCAATTTTAGACGCAGACGGAACTTATCTTGGCAAATACAGAAAAATGCACATTCCAGACGATCCTGCTTTTTACGAAAAATTTTATTTCACGCCTGGAGATTTAGGTTATAAAGTTTTTCAGACCAAATTTGCAAAAATTGGTGTTCTGATTTGTTGGGATCAGTGGTATCCTGAAGCTTCTAGAATCACCGCATTGATGGGAGCAGAAATTATGTTTTATCCTACTGCAATTGGTTGGGCAACCGATCAAGACGAAGAAACCAACACAGACCAATACAACGCTTGGCAAACCATTCAACGTTCGCACGCTGTTGCAAATGGAGTCCCTGTAGTTTCTGTAAACCGAGTTGGTTTTGAACAAGATGGTGCTATGAAATTCTGGGGCGGAAGTTTCGTTGCTAATGCTCAAGGTAAATTATTGTATCTCGCATCTCACGACCAAGAAGAAGTAGTAGTTACTGAATTAGATTTATCTCAAACTGATTATTTCAGAAAACACTGGCCTTTCCTGAGAGACAGAAGAATAGATTCTTATCAACCGATTGTTAAAAGATTTATAGACGAGGAGTAAAGTCGGGAAGTCGGGAAGTTGGGAAGTCAGTAAGACAGAAAGATGAAAAGTGATTTTTTTTGCCTTTCAACTTAAATAAATTGTTAAATACATTCAAATATTAGTACTTCCATACTTTTTTTGGACTTCAGACATTTAAATAAAAAACTATGGCTTTTAAATTTGAAAAATTATTAGTTTGGCAAAAGTCAGTTGATTTATCATCTGAAATACATTTATTAACTAAAAATTTCCCTAAAGAAGAGCTATATATTTTAACTTCTCAAATAAAAAGAGCTGCAGATTCAGTTTCACTAAATATTGCAGAAGGATCAACAGGGCAAACAAATCCGGAATTTAAAAGATTCCTTTCTATTGCTCTTCGCTCTGCTATAGAAGTGGTTGGATGTTTACATCTTGCCTACAAAAGAGAAATTATTTCAGAACAAATATTACACAATTTTTCTAAAAAATGCGAAGAAATTGTGGTAATTATTAATGCCTTAAAAAAATCATTAGATAAAAATGAATAACGAAAATCATCTTTCTGACTTTCCGACTTCCGGACATTCGGACATTCATAAAACCCCGAAATCACAAGGCTACGTTTTCCCAGCAGAATGGGAAGAACACGAAGCTACTTGGCTTTCTTGGCCTCACAAAGAAGAATCTTGGCCAGGTAAATTAGAAGAAATTTATCCTTATTACTGTCAATTTATCAAAATTCTTTCCGAAGACGAATTCGTGAGAATTAATGTAAAAGACGAAGAAATGAGAAAATTTGCGATGGATTGTATCATGCAAGCTGGCGCAAATCTCGAAAATATTGAATTCTATTTCCACGAAACCAACGATGCTTGGTGCAGAGATCACGGTCCAGCATTTCTCATTAATAAAAATGGGGAAGAACCAGAAAAAGTAATCGTAGATTGGGGTTATAATGCTTGGGGAAACAAATATCCTCCATTCGATTTAGATGATGTAATTCCTACAAAAATCGGAAAGGAATTTGACATTCCTGTCTTTTATCCCGGAATTGTAATGGAAGGCGGAAGCGTAGAATTTAACGGAAAAGGCACTATTTTGACTTCAAAATCTTGTCTTTTGAATAAAAATAGAAATCCTCACCTTTCAAAAGAAGAAATTGAAGAATATCTTAAAAATTATTACGGACAAGAGCAAGTTCTTTGGGTAAGTGACGGAATTATTGGCGATGATACTGATGGACACATCGATGACACCGTTCGTTTTGTGAATGAAAACACTGTTTTAACCGTTGTAGAAGATAATCCTGAAGACGAAAACTACGAAATCTTGCAAACCAACCTCAGAGAATTGCAAGAAATGAAACTTTTAGATGGCTCTCCTTTAAATATTATTGAATTGCCAATGCCAGATCCTGTAATTTGGGAAGACCAAAGATTGCCAGCTTCTTATGCTAATTTTTACATCTCGAACAAGCACGTTATTGTGCCAACTTATAGATGTGATAAGGACGAAAAAGCATTAGAAATCATCCAAAAATGTTTCCCAGAAAGAAAAGTGGTAGGTATAGATTCCACAG
>OGVG01000060.1_pt1 | contig 14065 bp, 16 predicted proteins | sample 1575691 | NCBI WGS metagenome assembly OGVG01 (sample SAMN07581545, study PRJEB24739) | freshwater metagenome | reverse complement strand
TTTTTTTTTTTCAAGCAGAAGACGGCATACGAGATTTCGCGGAGTGACTGGAGTTCAGACGTGTGCTCTTCCGATCTGTTTCCCAGTCACGATACAGGCAGAAGTAAAGAAGGCGCTCTATTTATTGGAAATTCTGATGAGGTAGCCGAAAAAATCAATATGGTGAAAGAAATGTTTGGTTTAACCAGATATATCGCTCACATGGATGTTGGTGCGCCTAATCACGAGGTGATGATGAAAAGTATAGAATTATTCGGAACGAAAGTTGCTGAAAAAGTAAGATAAATTAAAAAAATGAAAATACATCATATTGCTATTATTTGCTCTGATTATCAGGTTTCTAAAAAGTTTTACATGGAAGTTTTAGGACTGAATATTATCAGAGAAATTTACCGAGAAGAAAGACAATCTTATAAGCTAGATTTGGCGATTGGTGATGATTATGTTATTGAATTATTTTCTTTTCCAAATCCGCCGAAAAGACCTTCTAGACCGGAAAGTTGTGGTTTGAGACATTTGGCTTTTGCAGTTGAAAATGTGGAAGAAAAACGAACAGAACTATTGCAAAAAGGAATCGATTGTGAAGAAATCAGAATAGATGAATTTACCGATAAAAAATTCTTTTTCATTGCCGACCCAGATGATTTGCCTTTAGAATTTTACGAAATGTAACTTTTCAAAATCTCAAAAGACTTATTTATTGAATTTTTAAGAAATTTTTGTGATGTATGAACAAATATTTCTGAAACGCAAAGTTTTATTTTAACAGCAATCAAAAAAAGAAAGCAAAGTTTTTTCGCTTTGCGAATTTTTAAGCGTAAGCTTCAAGCGAATTATTTCGCTTCTTTGCTTCCTTAAAATAGATTTAAATTTTTTATCTTCTTTGCGTTTATATAAAAGTAATATGTAATAATTTTTGACATGAAAAAAATCTTCTTTCTCCTGATTTCCAGTTTTTCTTTTGCTCAAAACTCATCAGAAAAAGAAATCGTAAAGCCGATTGAAAACCTTTTCAATGCAATGAAATCTGCAGATTCTCTTGGAGTGAAAAACGCTTTTTCTGGTTCTGCAATTATGCAGACTTTTGGGAAAAATCAAGAAATAAGAACGGATAAAGTAGAAGATTTTGCCAAACAAGTTGGCGCATCTCAAGCTGGCGATTTAGACGAAAGATTCACCATTTCTAAAATTTTGGTTGATGGAAATATGGCTTCGGTTTGGGTTCCGTATCAGTTTTATTATAAAGGTAATTTTTCGCATTGTGGGGTCAATAGTTTTCAACTGGCGAAAATCAATAATGAATGGAAAATTCAATATATCATTGATACTCGAAGAAAAAAATGTGATTAGATTTCATCTTCTGTAGTGACTTCCTCTCGGTTGTCGCTTTTTTCTTTTTTGCCTTCTTCAATCAGTTGGTTTACTTCGTGAATTTCGCCATTTTCTAAAGTTTTAATTTCCTCTTTTTGTCTATCATTTTCTCGGTCAATAAAAAAACTGAATCCCAATGGAAAATGGTCTGAACCAATGCTAGGATAAGTGAAAATTTCTTTCACAAAAATCTCTCTGCTGTGATACAATAAATCAAGCGGAACTCTGAAAAACCAATGTTTGGCATGAAAAGTGGCGAAAATTCCTCTTCCAATTCTCGCATCTATGAGTTCGCTGGTTTTTCTAAATAATTGCGAAGAATATGCCCAAGCAACATTATTGAAATCTCCCGAAACCAAAACAGGAATTTTATGACTCTTCACTTTTTTGGCAATACTTAATAAATCGCCATCTCTTTCTTTAGAAGTTTTTTCTTCAGTAGGACTTGGTGGAGGAGGATGAACACCAAAAAATACAAATTCATATCCATCTTTGGTTTTTAATTTTGCTTCAATACTCGGTAAATCATCGGCAACAAAATAATGCTTTTTTACTTCTAGAATTTCCAATTTTGAATAAAAATGCATTCCGTAAGTGTTTTCTAAGGTCACTTTTTCAGAAAATGGATAATCTTTTTCTACTACTCGCATTGCTTTTTCCCAATCCGTGTTACTCTCCATCGTAATGAAAAAATCGGGTTGTTCTTTGGTAATTAAATCAATTAATTTTTGAAATTGAGTATTGAATTGATAAACATTTACAGCAATTCCTCTCACCAATTCTGAAGCGTGTTTTGGTCTGCGATGGTCTTTGTTTTTATAAAATTTTGTAAATCGAATAAGAGTAAAAACGTGATAAATGATAAATCCTAATTGAAAAATTTGTAAAACAAAAAGTAAGGTTTCTCCTTTTGCCCAAAACCAAGAAATCCCAAAAACAATGACTTGTAAAATGGTGATTTGAAGCATCAAAAATTCAGGAACTCTAAAAATCCAATGCTGGTTTTTACTGAACGGTAAAACGCTCAATATCAAAAGAAAGATTGAGAGAAAACAGAGAAGTTCTATCATTTGCCTTTAAAGTTTATGCTAAATTATTCATTTTCCGTATTTTTACGCAGTAAATCTGAAAATCTAATAAAATAAAAAGTAAATTATGAAAATTGGAATTCTTGGTGGAGGCCAACTCGGAAGAATGTACATTCAAAATGCATTAAACTACGACGATGAATTTCACGTTTTAGACCCCAACTCTGATTGTTCTTGCGCTTATATTTCACATTTTTCCCTAGGAAATTTCAATAATTATGAAGATGTTTTGGCTTTCGGTCAAGATAAAGATGTGATTTCCATAGAAATAGAACATGTGAATGTAGATGCACTTTTCGAACTGGAAAAACAAGGGAAAAAAGTGATTCCCAATGCGGAAATCATCAAAACCATTCAACAGAAAATTCTACAAAAAGAGTTTTATAAAAAACACAACATTCCAAGTCCTGATTTTGAAATAATGGACGGAACTTCAGAAGAAATCAAAATCAAATTTCCTTTCGTTCAAAAACTAAATACTGGTGGTTACGACGGAAAAGGCGTGCAAATCATCAAAAATGCCGATGACCTAAAAAATCTTTGGACAGAAGATTCGGTTTTAGAAAATTTGGTGGATATAGACAAAGAACTTTCCATTATCATTGCCAAAAACGAAAATGGAGAAACCAAAACTTTTCCCGTAACAGAAATGGTGGCCGATGAAAAACTGAATTTGTTGGATTTCAATATTTGTCCTGCCGATATTTCATCAGAAGTTCAATCTCAAATTGATGCCATTGCCGAAAAATTTATCAATGCAGCTAATTCTGCAGGGCTTTTTGCCATCGAATTATTCCTTGATAAAAACGGAAAAGTTTGGGTGAATGAAACAGCGCCAAGATTACACAATTCTGGTCATCAAACGCAAGAAGGAAACGCGAATTCTCAATTCGAACAGTTTTACAGAACTTTGAAAAATTTACCTTTAGCAGATACAGATGCTTTTGGATTTTCAGGAATGCTGAATTTGGTCGGTGAACAAAACTATAGCGGAAAAGTAAAATATGAAGGTTTAGAAGAGGTTTTGAAACTTCCAAAAACCTATGTTCATCTCTACGGAAAAACAGAAACCAAACCCGGTAGAAAAATGGGACACATTAATGTTTTAGCCAATTCCAGAGAAGAATTACTAGAAAAACTGAATCATATTAAAACTTTGGTAAGAGTGATTGCTTAAGTGGGAGAGTTGTAGAGTGGGAGAATTGTAGAGTGGGAGAGTTGTAGAGTTTTAAACTTTCGTCATTAATCTTCGGACTTCAGACTTCTAGCTTCAGACTTTTTAAACATTTCCTTTTTTAGGTTCATAATAAAAACTCCAGAAATAATAAGAATAGCCGCAAAAATAAATTTTGTGGTTATTTTTTCATCTAAAATCAGCCAACCTAAGAAAATGGCGATTATCGTATTCACGTAATTCAGCATTGAAATTTGTGATGGATTTACCCTTTTTAGTGCATAAAGAAACGCATAATAAGTAATCACTGAACCAAAAACTCCCAAATAAACTACGTAAGCAAATGATTCTGCACTCCATTTTTCGAAATCATAATTTTTGGTAAAAGCAAAGGCAAAAATAAGTTGCAGAATTCCAGCAAAAGCAAATTGATAGAATAAATTCAATAAAATATTATCAGAATGAATAGTGATTTTTTTGGTGAATAGCGTTCCAGAAGCCCAACCTAAAATTCCGATGAATAAAACAATAAGTCCCAATCTGTAATCAGGATTCAGCAATTCTTGTAAACCATCAGAAAAAATGAATAAAACACCACTAAAACCTAGAATTAATCCTAAAACAGATTTCAGTTTAAATTGTTCTAACCCAATGAGAACACTTCCCAGAAATACAATAATCGGTGAAGTAGCAGTAAGAACCGAAGCGAGGCTGCTGTTGATGTGTTTCTCGGCAATGGTTGTCATTCCGTTTGCAATGATAATCATTAATGTAGAAAGAATGATTTGAGTTTTTAGATTTTTCAAACCAATCCATTTCAGTTGTTTTTTATAGACCAAAAAAACCAACAATAAAAGTGCAGCAATGCTTTGTCTGATTCCGGTAACAAACCAAGGTGGTATGGTTTCTACAGCAACTCTAATTCCTAAATATGTAGTTCCCCAAACTATTGCAACCGTGATAATTGCTAAAATAAGTTTGAAATCTTTTTCTGTGTTCATAATGATTTTCGCGGTACGAAGATATTCAATTCTGAACAAAGAGTCTTTCTAAATTTTTAACTTTATGAAAAAATACTTAATCTTTCACCAAAATTTTTTTTCATCGCAATGGCGCAAATCTAAATTTTTAAATCTTTATGCTTTTAAGACGCAACTTTTAACTTCGTTAAAATTGAAAATCTTTGATTTTCTTGCGGCTTAAAAACGTTTTTGCGGGTAAAGTGAATTAGCGTCTTTGCGTTTTATCTTATTCACAATTTCTTTGTATTAAGCATTGATAATAATAGAAGCATTCTCTTCAAAAGGAAACGTATTTTTTTTTATCTTTGAAGGAGTAAAAATGTAAAAATGGTTTCAATTATCATGGGCAGTCAGAGCGATTTGCCAATTATGCAACAAGCTGCTGATTTTTTAAAATCTCTAGAAATTCCTTACGAACTCACCGTAGTTTCTGCGCACAGAACGCCAGAACGCATGTTTGATTTTGCAAAATCTGCCAAAAACAGAGGCGTAAAAGTCATTATTGCAGGAGCAGGAGGTGCTGCACATTTGCCAGGAATGGTGGCGAGTTGTACTACTTTGCCAGTGATTGGCGTACCTATTTTGTCGTCTAATTCTATTGATGGTTGGGATTCTGTTTTGTCTATTCTGCAAATGCCTTCAGGAATACCTGTGGCGACTGTTGCTTTGAATGGGGCTAACAATGCTGGGATTTTGGCTGCTAAAATTCTAGGAAGTTCAGACGAAGAAATTTCTACAAAATTAGAAATTTATCAATTGAGCCTGAAAGAAAAAGTGCTTTCTACCATCGAAGAAATCAAAAAAGAACACCCGAATTCTTACGATTAACAAGTCATCGCGAGGAGATTTATGAAATAAAACGACGAAGCAATCTGTTTTCGTCAGTCTGAGCGGAGTCGAAGACAGGAGCAAGACGCTTTCGCTTCTTTTCACTTTCAGTCCTGCTTTTCGTTGCAATCTTTTTCGGTGGCTTCGGCTACGCTCAGCCTCCAAAAAAGGATTTCCACTGCAATCAGGGCTATATTTGGGTTCTAAAAATTGAATTCTAACATTAAATTAACTGAAAATTTCAATATATTTATAAGGATAGATTCTGATAAACCAATCAATGAAATTTTCATCTTCTAAACGAGTTGATTTAAATTTTTCTATCTCTAGATTATAATCGTCTAATCCTTCAATTTTCTTGTTTTTTAGAAGATTTATAATTAAATTTTTCTTTTGTTGGACTGTTAGTTTATACTCAATTTGTCTAAATTCGTTAAGGTTCCAATTTTGTCGGTTTGATTTTGTTTTGAATGAATAATTTTCAGGAATTTTTCCAATTAATAAAAAACAAAGCTTAGGATAGAATATTATTAATGACTTGTAAATGTCTTCAACATTTTTTTTATTTTTTATGATTAATTTCTGTTCAGAAATCATGTAAGATATATCCTTTTTAATATTATTGTCACTTATAATGCAAGTATCTAAAAAACTCTTTTCTAATGTAGTTAATAGTTTGCAAAATTGTTTTTTATAATCAGAAAGAGTAGCATACTCTTTAAATTTATAGTATTCTTCTTCGCCGTAGATTTGGTTGAAAAATAGAGTTAATCCAAAATCAATTTCATAATAATTTTTAATAAAGTCACTTTCTCTCATAATATTAGAAGTATTAATGATATCTAATTTATTAAAAATTATTCAATAAATAGAACTTAAAAATACCATTTTAAAGAATTGAAGATAAAGAATTTCGAATTTATATTAATCCTAAAGAAAAACAAAGAAACTGCTAAAAAATCTGTGCAAATCTGCGAAATCTGCGGTAAACAAATTTATTTTTTTGATGAAAGACAAATAAACTTCTAAAAAATCTGTGCAAATCTGCGTAATCTGCGAGCGATAAATTAGAACTGTATTTTTATATATTCATCACAAGAATGTTATTTTAAAGAAAGACAAAGTTGCTGTTAAAATAATCTGTGTAAATCTGCGTAATCTGCGGAAAACTAATCTAATCCAACCACAAAACAGCTCCCTCAAATTCTCTTCGCCAATACATTTCATTGTGTTTTCCGTCTTCATCTATTTTTAGGAAAATATTTTTAGATTTTACGTTTTTAGACTTTAGATTTTCAATGACACGTTGAGTTTGTTCTTCCATATCTTCATCTTCGTGCTTTCCTTGGATAAAGTAATATTTCTGATGCTTTAAATTGACTTTAGAATGGGTAATAAATGCATTTAAATCTTCTGCATTAAACCAAAAAGCAGAAGAAAAAGCCAAAACTTTTCCGAAAGTTTCAGGATATTTCACTGCGGCAAAAACAGAAATTAGCGCTCCGAGTGAACTTCCACCAATCGTGGTGTGTTTTTTACAAGATTTTGTTCTGTAATTTTTATCAATGTAAGGTTTCAGTGTTTCCACGATAAATTTCACGTAGTTTTCGCCATTTCCACCGCCGTATTTTGCATTTTTGAAAGGAGAGAGTTCTTCAATTCGTTTTTCGCCACCGTTATCAATTCCTACAACAATTACAGATTTTCCTGTTTTTTCAAAAATTTTGTTCAGTGTTTCATCTACTTGCCATTCACCAGCGTAAGAAGTAGCGTCGTCAAAGAGATTTTGCGCATCTTGAAGATACATTACCTCATATTTTTTGAGAGAATTTTCGTAATCTTTAGGCAAATAAATCCAAATTCTTCGTGTGGTTTTAAGTTGAGGAACGTCAAAATTTTCAGAAATAATCTTCACATTTTCTGTCGCCGTGCTTTTTCTTTCTTGACTCCATAAAAAAGTACAACTGATGATAAACAGAAAGCGAAAGAGATTTTTCATGACGAATTATTTTAAGATGCCTCGGATTTTGTTGGCGTTTTTGATGAGTTCTTCCAGAAGTTCAAAATTCTCTTTTTCTAGAGCAGATTTGAATTTTCTGAGCTGTGTAATGTGTTCATTCAGAACGTCTAACACATTTTCTTTGTTTTGTTTAAAGATAGGAACCCACATTTCTGGATGAGATTTTGCCAAACGAACTGTACTCGAAAAACCAGAGCTTGCCAGTTGGAAAATGGTATCTTCTTCGCGTTCTTTTTCTAAAACCGTATTTGCTAAAGCGTAAGAAGTGATGTGTGAAATGTGAGAAATGTACGCAGTGTGAACGTCATGAGCGTCTGCATTCATGTAAATTAGGTGCATTTCTAGGTTTTTGGCAATATTTTCTACCAATGCTAATGCATCTTGGTCAGAATCTTCACGGTCGCAAATTACAGCAGCTCTTCCTGCGAAACTTTCTTTCTGTGCCGCTTTTGGTCCAGAATTTTCGGTTCCCCACATTGGGTGAAATGCTACAAATCTTTTTCGGTTCGGATGCTTTTTGATGGCTTCTACAATTCCAGATTTGGTAGAACCAGTATCCATTACCGTTTGTTTATCGGTAATTAAATCTAGAACTTGTGGCAAAATTTTAACCGTAGCATCAACTGGAATAGCCGTGATGATAAGGTCTGCGTTTTTAATACCGTTTTCAAAATCTTCGAAACGGTCTATAATTCCTAATTCTTGGGCTTCTTGAAGGTGAGTTTCTGATTTGTCAATTCCTATAAATTCTGCTCCGAAATTTTTTTCGCGGAGTTTTAGGGCGATAGAACCACCAATTAAACCTACACCAATAATCGCAATCTTCATTTTGAAATTAATTTTTAGAGTTCTTTTTCCTTTTGTTTGATTTGGTTAGAAATATTCAGAATATTAATAAAATTGGGAAGTAAAGTAGCCACAGCAACTGCTATAAAGGTTGCAAAAGATTTTCCGTTGTAATACATCATGCTGAGTACAATAATCCAAAGAATAACTAATCCTAAAAAGATTCCTAAGAAAACTTTTTGTAACTTTTTTAATTGGGGAACACTCAGATCTGTGTATTTTTTCTTTAGCATATTTTGTTATTTTAATTTTTTAAGACTGATGAAATGTGCATTTTCTTTACATTTTTCAAAAGTAATTTCATAGGTGGGATTTCCTTCTGGAGCTGTAAGTAAATAACTTGGACAAGGTTTTTTCTGTGCATCGCTCTTATCAAAGTTAATTTCTCCTTTGGTAATAATGCTGTCTTTCAGAAATTTTTCGTCTATTTTCAATGTTTTCATTTCTGCTTGAAAAGCGTCAGAATAGGTGAAATTTTTCGATAAAGTTTCGGCAATTACCCTAGAATTGGGAAGATAACCGCTACAACTTACCCCTTTTTTGTTCAAAATAAAGAATACAATTAGTAATCCTGGAATTAACCCGATGAAAAAGAATTTCAGTTTTCTCATTGAATATGATGTAAAAAGTAAGTTGAAAATTTAAAAAATTAAAAGGTTGATGTCGTGATAAGTAAGGTCGAATTTGTCACAAATCACTTTTTTGGTATGTCTACCTTTATACATGTAAAGCGATTGTTTCATTTCGTTTCTTTTCAAAAGCATATTTTCGAAACCACCTTCTTCGTCATAATTCAGAAGATAACTTAGGAAGAAATTAGAAATAGCTTTCGTAGTGGTTCTAGGCATTCTAGAAGATAAATTAGGTAATCCGCAATGAAGAACTTCGTGTTTAATGATGACAGGATTTTCGTGAGTGGTTACTTCTGTGGTTTCTATACAGCCGCCATAATCTATGGTCAAATCTATAATTACAGAGCCTTTTTTCATGGCTTTTACCATGTCTTCTGTCACTACATAAGGCATATTGAGTCTAGGTAATGCGCCAATTACTACATCAGCTCTTCTCAATGCTTTTTTTAATTCTTTTGGGTCTATGATTGAAGTAGGAACTCTACTGTCTATAAGTGTGTGTAATCTTCTTAATTTAGATAAAGAATTGTCAAAAACTCTTACACTTGCCCCTAAACCGATGGCTGCTTTTGTTGCAAATTCTCCTACAATTCCAGCTCCCAAAACTACCACTTCCGTAGGACGAACTCCGGTAATTCCACCGAGCATTAAACCATTTGATTTTGCCAATAATTCTGAAGCGTACAAAATGGAAATTCCACCTGCAATTTCGCCAATGAGTCTGATAAGTGACAACTGGCGGTATTCGTCCATAATGAATTCAAAAGCGATGGCATTAACCTTTTTTTCTGCTAATTTTTTAAAATAATCTTTGTCTCTTAAGTTAATTTGAAGTGCAGAAACCAAATAAGCATTTGGTTTTAAAAATTCCATTTCTTCTTCGGTTGGTGGATTGATTTTAAGAACTAAATCTTGTCCGTACACTTCAGCTTGACTGGTTGTAATCTGTGCTCCTGCTTCAGAAAACTGTAAATCGGTGAAAAAAGAACCTTCACCAGCGCCAGCTTCTAAAATAATATCATGACCATGTTCTACCAAAACTTGTACTGCATCTGGAGTAATACACAGTCTTTTTTCGTGTAAACAGGTTTCTTTTGGGATACCAATGCTAAATTTTTTTCCTTTTTTTAGAACTTCTAATTTTTCCTCTTTAGGAATGAGTTGTTCTTCAGTAAAAGGTGTAAATATGGTAGAACTCATTGTTTTAAAATTTAAGATACAAAGATAGCGAAAAATGGGATAGGTAAAACCTTAGAAATCATGGATTCTTTCTAAGGAAAATTTTAGTGGAAAACAATTTCTCTATAATCACCATGATTGGTAATTGTCATTTCATGATGAGGTAAATCTGCCAATTCTTCTTCGTAGATTTCTGGCCATTCTATAATGCAGAGAAAAGCATTGTCTAGATATTCTTCAATCCCAAAATCATAGACTTCTTCTATTTTTTTGAGTCGATAAAGATCAAAATGAAAAACTTTTCCTTTCGGTGAATGATATTCGTTTACAATAGCGTAAGTTGGCGAAGAAACTTCGTCTGTGCTTCCTAAACTTTTCATCAAAAACTGAGAAAATGTGGTTTTGCCAGCGCCTAAGTTTCCTTTGAGCAAAAGGATATTGTGTTGCAAATTGGGCAAAATTTCATCTACTACTTTTTGCCAATCTTCAATTTTTTCTATTTGGAATGTTTGAGACATGTTTTTTGAAAATTTTTTCAAAAATACGGAATTGTTATGGTGTAAAAAAGCGGAAAAAATCAATTGATTTTTTCCGCTCCATGCCTAAGTATAATAAACTATGAAAAAACTACTTAGGTTCTAAAATACTGATAGGTATAATGATTTCTTCTAGTGAAATTCCGCCATGTTGATAGGTGTCTTTGTAATAATTGACAAAGTGGTTGTAATTTTTGGGGTACGCCAAAAAGATGTTGTTTTTCGCAAAAATATATTTGCTGCTGAGATTTCCTTTAGGTAAAAACAATTTCTCAGGATTCGTAATTGCCCAAACATCTTTTTCGTCATAAGTAAGTGATTTTCCTGTTTTATAACGAATGTTGGTGCTGGTTTCTCTATCGCCTACAACTTGCGAAGGTTTTTTTACATAAACCATTCCGTGGTCAGTCGTAATCACGAGTTTGAAGCCTTGTTCCGCAGCGAGTTTTATAATTTTTAAAATTGAAGAATTTTCAAACCAATTTACAGTAAGACTTCTGAAAGTTTTGTCATCTCTAATCAATTGGTCTACAATGTGATTGTCTGTTTTGGCATGCGAAAGAATATCGATGAAATTATAGACAATCACCAATAAATCATTGTTTTTATGTTGGTTAAAATCATCTAAAATCTTGCGTTCAAAATCTGCATTCAGAACTTTCAAATATTTCATGGACTTGTTTTGTAGTCCAATTCTTTTCATTTGGTCTTCTAAAAACTCACGTTCGTGCTCGTTTTTATTGCCTTCTTCATTGTCATTAAACCACTTATCTGGAAAACGTTTTTCGATTTCTGAAGGCATTAAACCTGCAAAAAAAGAATTTCTGGCGTATTGAGTAGCAGTTGGTAAAATGCTGAAATATTCGTCTTCTGAAACCTTGTTGTAAAACCTTGCGAAAAGCGGTTCTATTACTTTCCATTGGTCATATCTCAAATTATCAACCATCAAGAGTAAAACTTTGTCTTTTTCTAAAACGGGTTTTACTTTTTCCTTAAAAGCAGTGTGAGACATAATTGGTTTTTCGTTGCTGTGAAGCCATTCTTCGTAATTTTTTTCTATAAATTTAGAAAACTGAATGTTGGCTTCTTCTTTTTGAGATTGTAATAAATCTGCAAACTCATTGTCAAAAACTTTATCGAATTTGATTTCCCAATTCAAGATTTTCTTATAATATTCTGCCCATTCTTGGTAAGTATTTACATAGCTAAGTTCCATCGAAAGGTTACGGAAACCTTGCTGGTATTCTAACTTGGTTTTTTGCTCTACCAAATCGTCTTCTTGAAGATTTTTTTTCAGCGAAAGCAAAACCTGATTAGGATTTACCGGTTTTAGAATGTAATCAGAAATCTGCGAACCGATGGCTTGTTCCATGATGTGTTCTTCTTCGTTTTTTGTCACCATCACGATTTTTATGGAAGAATCTAAATCCTTAAGCATGGGAATGGCTTCCAGACCAGAAATTCCGGGCATGTTTTCGTCTAAAAGCGCCAATTGAAATTTTTCGTTTTCTATTAATTCTAGCGCTTCGTTCACATTGTTAACTGGCGTTACGTTATAGCCTTTGTTTTCTAGAAAAACGATATGTGGTTTGAGTAAATCTACTTCATCATCAATCCAAATTATTTTTGACATAAATTATTTTTTAGGTTAAGATATAGGTTGAGGTAAAGGATAAGGTTATGAAGTTACAAGTTACATCTTCTGACTTCCTGCTCCAAATTATCTCTCCCAAAAATACGCCAAAACTGTCTTAAATATTGTATAAAATAATTGGAATATGGTTAAAAATCTGTTAAACTAAAAATGAGTCTTGAGTTTATTGATAAAGCTGAGATTCTTTTATTCCTTGAGAAATTAAAACTGTTTTATTCATTTCAAAATGAGCTTTTGTCCTTTCATTTAAGTGTTTTTTTATAAAAACAGTCTTTCAAAGCATCAATAACTCATTTTTAAACGCCCCAAATTTTAGAATTTTGTACATGAACTAAAAACTAAACATTCTTTAAATCTGGTTTCTGAGTTTATCGAAGAATAAACGAGGTCAAAATTTTATGTTTTTGAAAACTATTTTCTAAAAATGGGAGTTGTGCAACAGTTACTGCTGTTGTGTGTGGTTATTCATTTTTCACAATTTCAAATTCAAATTCTTTCTTTATTTCAGGTTTAATAGTCACATTGTTATATGTTCCAATTACTTGTAATTCTGTATCCCAACTTCCTTTTGTGAATTTGAATTGACCTGGACTTTGAACTTTCAAAACTATACTTCTTTCATAATCAGAAATCTTTTTCATTTCAATTTTGTTAGGATTCCAATCTCCCAAGTTAGACTGGTTTCCTGCTATAAAAACTATGTCATTTTTGTCATTAACTTTTACTTTTATCTTGACTTCATACGTTTCCTTGCTTAATTGACTTTCTTGCTTTTTCTGAATATTTTCAAAGTAAAATTTCAAAGCATTATTTAAACTTGGAGGAAATGTATTCCAATGGTTATTTTCAGGATATTCAGCAATTTCAACAGTAAGATTTTTATTCTTTATGAAGTCTTTAAAAAAAGAGTAAACACTCTCTCTCGCAGGTTTCCATTCTTTCCAATAGTCAATACCTTCATTTGCGTTACTTAAATAAATGAAAGATGGTCTTCTTAATTTTGAAAAGTCAAATTTAATAAGGTCTTTACTTAATTTATTATCATCGTAAGCAAGATTGGCGAAATTGCTATGTAATTTTGAAAAAGATTTGGCTTTTGAAGTAAAGAATATAAAATAAATGATGCACTTAAAGAGTGACCTACTGCAATGTTTTGATTTGAAATTCTGTATTTTGAGTTTACATAAGAAATTAATTCAGTTTCTACAAAATTCAAAAAATTGTCCGCATTACCTGAGTATTTACCATATTTTTTCTTTGATTCTTCTGTTTCCAAAATTGGTAATAAGTCGTTGTTTCTTGAATAGTCAAGTTTTTCATCGAAAGGAGAAGTTATTCCAACAACGATAAAAGACTTATTTCCGTCTGTCAAGAAAGAAATTATTGAACTCGTATAATCGAAAAATTCTCTGTTTTGGCTGTCAAAAACATAAATCACATTAAAATATTCGTTTGTTCTCCAATCATAATCAACAGGAGTATATATCAAAATTTCTCTTTCTTGATTTAACGCTTTTGAATGTATTTTAACATTTTCAACTCTTGCAATTGATTGAGCAAAAGTTTGAACGAAAAACACAATAAATAAGACACTATCCCACAAAGTGTGTAAGTTAAAAAGTTAGGGCTTGGATTTATAATCTGAGCCTTTTGTCAAAAATAAGCATAAATTGGTTTAAAACAATACCCCAATTACGGATTGGCATCGACCATTT
>OGVG01000059.1_pt1 | contig 14096 bp, 14 predicted proteins | sample 1575691 | NCBI WGS metagenome assembly OGVG01 (sample SAMN07581545, study PRJEB24739) | freshwater metagenome | reverse complement strand
GTTTCCCAGTCACGATAACAAAAACTGAATAAAAAACAATAAATTTGCAATTAAACATATATTTTTGAATGAGTAAAAATACAGAAAAAGAAGCATTAATCGCTAAAATTGTTGATGCAATACAAGTGCAAAGGTGAGCCAGAAGGTACAAGGGATGCAGAATATATGACAATGTGCCAAGGTCTGTCTTGGAGTTCGTTACGTACTTTTTTTTCTACATTTCCAGCGATAGAAGATACTTGCGTATTAGAATTACCACTACAAATCACGAAATAATCTGCCACAGAATTTTCTATTTTAGTAAGGTCTAGTATTTTAATGTCTTCACCTTTTGTGTCTTGTATTGCATCAACAATTTTAGCGATTAATGCTTCTTTTTCTGTATTTTTACTCATTCAAAAATATATGTTTAATTGCAAATTTATTGTTTTTTATTCAGTTTTTGGTGATTAAGGTTACTTAAAGTTTTGTTAAATGAACAGTCTAATTTACTTCAATAATTGTGCTTCTACGCAAGATGAGCTTATAGATTTTCTCAATCAGCATTATCTTTCTGAAGATTTTTTAGCGATTTATACCTTTAACCAAACCAAAGGAAGAGGACAGTACGGAAATTCTTGGGAAAACCTACCCGAGGAAAACCTCGCCTATTCATTTGCTCTAAAAACCAAAAACATAAATATTTCTGATACTTGCTTCAATTTCTATACCGCAATTCTGGTGAGAGATTTTATTGCCAATTTGACAAAAACCGAGGTTAAAATCAAATGGCCTAATGATTTGATTCTCAAAAACAAAAAAATATGTGGAATGCTTTTCGAGAAGAATAAAAATTATTTCGTGGTGGGAATTGGCATTAATATTCTTCAAAAAAATTTTAAAAATCTGCCAAAAGCAGGTTCTATTCTAAGCCAAACAGGACTGTCTTTTGAGCTGAAAGCCTTTGCAGAAAGCCTTCATCAACATTTATTTGAACATTTGGTTCAAAAAGAAATTCCCAATAATATTTTAGAATTGTATCATCTGCATCTTTATCGCAAAAATGAAGTTTCTGTTTTTGAAAAAAACGAGGTGCGACAAAATGGCATAATTCAAAACGTAGACGAAAATGGTTATATTTGGATAGACCTAGAAAATGAAGGTTTACAAAAATTCTTCCACAAAGAAATTGAACTGCTCTATTGATTGGCTCTTTTCCAATAAAGATAAAATGCCAAAGACCCGAAAATAATATTAGGAATCCACATTGCTAAAAGTGGCGGAATAGAGTTATTCTCAGCGGCTACTACTTTCAGAATCTCGAATGAAAACACGAAAACAAAAGCCAAGGCAATACCGAGTGCCAAATTCATTCCAAGTCCGCCTCTTTTTTTCTGAGAAGAAAGAGAAAGTGCTAAAAATGTGAGAATTATAATTGAAACTGGCATTGCTGTACGCTGATGTAACTCGTTTTGATAAACGTTTATATTGCTGTTTCCTTTTTCTGTTTCTCTCTTTATAAATCCTATTAAATCTGGCGTAGTTTTGTTTTGCCCAAGCAATTCATTAGGAAAAAGTTCTTCTGGCGGATGTTTGAAATTTTGCAATTTAGTATCTCCGTTTTTCAGAATTTCCGTGTCATTTTTGCCAATTGTTTTTTCTAAATAATTGCTAATGATAAATAATTTCTTTTTTTCGTCCCAATAAATTTCCGAAGCATTAATCTGATGAAGTAGCTTCTTATTTTTATCAAATTTCTGATAAAGATAACCAGAACCTCTGTTAGATTGTCTGCTGTAGCTATTTATAAAAATATATTCATTAGGATTAAGCTGAGTGGAAATTTGAGCATTAGCCGTTAATTTCTCTCTATTTACCGTGTTCATGGTATAAACTTCTAATTCATTTTTCTTGATATTAGACCAAGGCAAAATAAAATGGTTCACTGCAAGAATTGCTGTGGCGATAATGAGCGCAGCAATAAGATACGGTTTCGCAAAACGGTGAAAACTTGCACCACTACTTATATAAGCAACAATTTCTGTGTTATTCGCGATTCTGGAAGTGAAATAAATTACCGAAATAAACACCAAAATAGAGAAAAAAGTAATAAGATAATAGAGCATTAAATAAGGATAAAAGTGCAAAAGGAAATATCCTACAGTATAACCATTGCTCTCAATCCTTGGGGCTTTACTTTGTACATCTATCACCACAATGATAATTGAAAGCAACACCAGCATGAAAGCAAGAGTTCCTAAGTATTTTTTAAGGATGTATCTATCTAAAATTTTCATTAATCTGTAAAATCGATGATTTGCAAAATTGCTAAATCGTTTTTAAAAACACTTGAAAGTTAATTTTTTTTTATAGTCTTTGTTTCAATTGAGGAATGATTTGTTCTTTCCACTCGTAGAAGTCTCCAGCAATAATATGTTCTCTAGCAACTTTCACCAAATCTAAATAAAATGCTAAATTATGAATAGAAGCAATTTGTTTGGCTAAATATTCTTTGGCTACAAATAAGTGACGGACGTATGCTTTAGAATAATCTCTATCTACATAACTCGTCCCGAATTCATCTAATGGAGAAAAATCTTTTTCCCATTTTTTATTTTTCATGTTCATTACGCCTTGCCAAGTGAAAAGCATCGCGTTTCTGGCATTTCTAGTAGGCATTACACAATCCATCATATCAATTCCCAGACCAATGCTTTCGATGATGTTCCAAGGTGTACCAACTCCCATTAAATATCTCGGCTTATCTTTTGGCAAAATATCGGTTACTTCATCTGTAATTCTGTACATTTCCTCTTCTGGTTCACCAACCGAAAGTCCACCAATCGCATTTCCATCAGCTCCAGCTTCAGAAATTACTTCCGCTGAAATTTTTCTCAAATCAGAATACGTAGAACCTTGAACAATTGGGAAAAGGTGCTGTTTATGACCGTAAATTTCTTGATTTTCATCGGTCCAATCAATACATCTTTTTAACCAACGATGCGTAAGTTCCATTGAAAGTTTTGCTTGATTGTATTCGCAAGGATAAGGCGTACATTCATCAAAAGCCATGAAAATATCTGCTCCAATCTGACGCTGAATTTCCATAGATTTTTCTGGAGAAATGAAATGGTAACTCCCATCAATATGCGACTTGAATTTCACTCCTTCTTCAGTCATTTTTCTGCTAGAAGAAAGTGAAAAAACCTGATAACCACCTGAATCGGTAAGAATGGGTTTTTCCCAATTCATAAATTGATGCAAACCTCCTGCTTCTTGCATGATTTCCATGCCTGGTCTTAAATATAAATGATAGGTATTCCCAAGTATAATTTGTGCTTTTATGTCTTCTCTTAGTTCATGCTGATGAACGGTTTTTACAGAAGCTACTGTTCCTACTGGCATAAAAATAGGAGTAAGAATTTCGCCGTGGTCTGTAGTTATTTTTCCGGCTCTTGCTTTACCGGAAGTGTTTTTTTCAACTTCAAAAAATTTCTGCATTATTGTATAAAAGTAAGTTTGGTACTTTATCTTAAAAACTCTGGGAGATTAGGATTCTCCTTTCTCTTTTTTTCTATGTAATCTTCTAATTTTGGGTCTTTGTCTAAGATAATTTCTTTAGCTTCGGCAAAGATGTCATCCATTTCTTCTGGATTAGAAATATAATATTTATAGCTGTCTCGGTAAGTTTTAGCATCTATTTTATGTTTTTTCAAAACAAACCTGCTTACCAATTCCATATTAGCATCTGGTTTTACCGTATACGTTTGGTCATAAATAGCAAAATCTGCTATTATTTCTGCCATTTCTTGTTTTTCGATAAGATTTTTGGGCTTATCTACAATTTTTTCGCAGGAAAACAGTGAAAACAGTATAAAAAAAACGAGGAGTCTTCTCATATTTTACCGAAGATAGATTTTAATTTCAAATTAATTACTCCAAAAATAGCTTCTTTAATAATTCCGCCACTCATTTTACTTTCTCCTTCTGTTCTATCTGTAAAAATAATAGGAACTTCGTTTATTTTAAAACCTTTTCTGTAGGCTCTGTATTTCATCTCTACTTGGAAACCATACCCTGTCATTTTCACTTGGTCTAGACCGATATTTTCTAAAACTTTTCTAGAAAAACATACAAAACCAGCAGTGGTATCAAAAATAGGAATTCCTAAAACGAATCTCACATATTTAGAAGCGAAATAAGATAGTAAAACTCTAGACATAGGCCAGTTTACCACATTTACACCTTTACAATATCTAGACCCGATGCTCATATCGCCTTTTTGTGCGGCATCAAATAATTTTGGCAAATCATTAGGATTGTGCGAAAAATCTGCATCCATCTCGAAGATGTAGTCATAACCATTTTCTAGTGCCCATTTAAAACCATGAATATAAGCTTTGCCTAATCCGTCTTTTACTTTTCTTATGGTAAGATGTAGCAAATGCGGAAATTCATGCTGCATTTTTTTTACGATTTCTGCGGTTCCATCTGGTGATGAATCATCTACAATCAAAACATGAAAATCTTGTTCTAAAACAAAAACCGCTTTAATAATGTTTTCTATATTTTCTTTTTCGTTGTAGGTTGGGATAATGACTAATTTTTTCATAGAGATAAGAAAATGCAAAGATAATGTTTTTAAGGTTTTAAATAATTATTTAATATAGCCTTATATCAAAATGTATTCCTTAAAATTCTTACTTTTGCAAAAAATCTAATAAATTGATAAGAGTTGTAGAACATCATGACTGGGTAATTTACTGTATAATAGGCATTATTCTGTCTTATATTATCATATTTAAAACCCTGCACAGAGATGTAACCTTGATAGAATTTATTTTACAACCTTATGAAGAATCAAACAATAACACTTTAAGTTGGGTTCTCACTACTATACTTTTTTCGGTAAGTTTTTCGGTGTTATTTTCGCAATTCATTCCGATTGTTCCGAAATTTATTACCCAAAATTTAGTTGTAGCAGGCATTACTTTTAACAAGTTTGGTTTTGTTCTCTTTTCACTGCTTCTTTTTCAACTTATTAAAAATATTTTCGTCTATTTATTCTACGGAAGCATCAATCAATTAGAACGATTCGGCAGATATTCTTTTGTAGCGCAGAAATATTTTATGGTGTATTCGTTAGTGATTTTGGTCATAAGTTTCCTCCATTATTACCTGCATTTCAAAACTTCTAATGCCTTTTTTTACTATAGCAGCTTGATTTTCATAGCATTTACTATCAAAATATTAATCTATCTGTTTCATCCTCAGCAAATATTGCCTAGACAATGGTATTATAAATTTTTGTATATTTGCACACTCCAAATTCTACCAATATTGGTGCTTTGGAAATTTTGGTTTTTATAAATCGTTTTATTAAGTTTAAGAATGAAAATAAAATCTATTTTGGTTTCTCAGCCCGCTCCACAAGGTGATTCTTCACCATATTTAGAGATGGCTAAAAGTGAAAAAATTAAAATTGATTTCAGACCTTTCATCCATGTTGAAGGTGTAGATGCTAAGGAATTAAGAACTCAAAAAATTGACCTTTCTCACTATACAGGTGTTATTTTTACTAGTAAAAATGCAATAGATCACTATTTCAGATTAGCAGAAGAAATGCGCTTCTCTGTTCCTGATAACATGAGATACATTTGCCAATCAGAAGCGATTGCGAATTATCTTCAGAAACACATTATTTACAGAAAAAGAAAAATTTCTTTTGGTGAAAAATCTATGGCAGATTTATTGCCACTTTTCAAAAAACACCATGATGAGAAATACCTTCTTCCATGTTCTGATGTAGTGACAGAAGAAACAACTAAAATCTTAGACCAATCAGGAATTGACTGGACTAAAGCAGTAATGTACAGAACGGTAGCTAGCGATTTATCTGATGTAAAAGTAGAAGAATATGACATGCTTGTGTTTTTCTCTCACCAAGGAATCAAATCTCTTTTCCATAATTTCCCAAATTTTGAACAAGGAGATAGAAAAATTGCAGTTTTCGGGATCACTACGCAAAACGCAGCAGAAGAAGCTGGTTTAAAAATAGATGTAATGGCTCCTACTAAAGAAAACCCTTCTATGACGATGGCAATAGAAAAATACATCAGAGCCAATAACAAATAAAATTATACATTATAGATATTATCAAAATCATCAAAATATTTTTGGTGATTTTTTTCTTTTTTAGAAAACCTATATTTGCAAAAATTTAAAATTTAGAGAAATAAAATTACTTATTGCTCCATTCTAATTCAACTGAACGATGAACGCTCCCAAAGCAAAAAAAATAGATAAATCACTAGAAATTCACGGCCACCAAAGAAACGACCCGTTTTTCTGGCTTAATGAAAGAGAAAATCCCGAAGTTTTACAGTATTTAGAAGAAGAAAACGCTTATTGCGACTTCGTGATGAAAGATACCGAAGAATTGCAAGAACAACTTTTCCAAGAAATGAAAGCTCGTTACAAAGAAGACGACGAGAGCTTACCTTATTTTTTCAATGAATATTGGTATGTGGTAAAATTTCAGAAAGGAAAAGAATATCCACTGTTCTACAGACATTTTAAAAGCTTGGAAAACGAAGCAGAACTCATGCTAGATGTAAACGAAATGGCTGCTGGAAAAGATTTTTACGATGTAGGAAGCTTCTCTGTTTCGGTGAATAATCAGTTGGCTGCATTTTCAGAAGACATTATTGGAAGAAGAATCTATACCATTTTGCTCAAAAATTTAGAAACGGGAGAATTTCTTACCGATAAAATTGAAAACACCACTGGTAAAACAGTTTGGGCAGCAGATAATGAACATTTTTTCTACATCAGAAAAGACGAAACGTTACGCGCTTTCCAGATTTACAGACATAAAATTGGTACTTCTCAGGAAGAAGACGTTCTCGTTTTCCACGAAGAAGATGAAACTTTCGACGTAAGCGTTTATAAATCAAAATCTTTAGAATATATTTTTATTGCAAGTTCTTCTACTATTTCAGATGAACATTGGTTTATTCCTTCTGACAATGTTTTTGCAGAATGGCAAGTCATCCAAAAACGTGAAGACGATTTAGAATACGCGGTAGAACATTATCAAAATGATTTTTACATCATCACCAATGAAGGCGATGCTACCAATTTCAAAATCGTGAAAACTTCAGTAGACAAGCCTTCTAAAGAACATTGGAAAGAAGTAATTCCGCACAAAAAAGAAACTTTACTGGAAGGTTTTGAAATTTTCAAAGATTATTTCGTGATTGAAGAAAGAACCGAGGGTTTACTTCAATTGAAAATTATAGACAATTCTACAGGAAAATCTCATTATTTACCTTTTGATGAACCAACTTACACGGCTTATGTTGGGCTGAATTTAGATTTTGACACAGAAGTTTTGCGTTATGGTTACACTTCGCTCACCACGCCAAGTTCTACCTACGAATATAATATGAAAACGGGCGAAACCAAACTTTTGAAACAACAAGAAGTTTTGGGCGGAACTTTTGATTCAAAAAATTATATTTCTGAAAGAATTTGGGCAAATTCTAGAGACGGAAAAGTGAAAATCCCGATTTCTTTGGTCTATCATAAAGACACTCCAAAATCTGCCGAAACTCCTCTTCTTTTATATGGTTACGGAAGTTACGGACACACGATTGACGCCAGTTTTTCGAATGTAAGATTATCAATTTTAGATCGAGGCTTCATTTATGCGATTGCTCACGTTCGTGGTGGCGAATATTTAGGAAGAGAATGGTATGAGAACGGAAAAATGTTGAAAAAGAAAAATACTTTCTTTGATTTCATTGATGCAGCAAAATTCCTCATTTCTGAAAATTACACTTCACCGAAACATCTTTATGCAATGGGCGGTTCTGCTGGTGGACTTTTAATGGGAGCAATTATGAACTATGAACCCGAAATTTTCAACGGAATTGTGGCACAAGTTCCTTTTGTAGATGTGGTCACTACCATGTTAGACGAAACAATTCCTCTCACAACTGGAGAATTTGATGAATGGGGCAATCCGAAAAAGAAAAAATATTATGATTACATGCTTTCTTATTCTCCTTATGATAATATAGAAGCAAAAAATTACCCAAATACATTAATCACCACTGGTTTTCACGACAGCCAAGTGCAATATTGGGAACCCGCAAAATGGGTTGCAAAATTGCGTGATTTAAAAACAGATAATAATATTCTCATCTTCAAGACCGATATGAAATCTGGTCATGGTGGCGCTTCTGGAAGATTTGAAAGCTTGAAGGAAGACGCACTGGAATATGCATTTTTATTAAAATTAGAAAACAAAAAATAACGCTGTCATTCTGAATGAATGAGGAACGAATGAAATGAAGAATCTTATTTATTAAAATCAAAAGATTCTTCACTCCGTAAACTCCGTTCAGAATGACAAGTTTTAATGATTAATCATGAACGAAACAGAACTTTGGATAAAAATAGAAAAATTTTTCGTTGAAAATTTTCAAACGGAGAAAAATCCGCCTATTGAAACGCTTTTGTTTTTGATTGGCATCCAAGAATTAGGCAGTGGGAAACAAAAATATTCTAAAGATGACAAGGTGAATCTTATTCACATTGCAGTTTGCAGATTGCTAGAACCTTTCGGATTTTATGAATTCGAAGATTATGACGATGACGGTTGGCCAATGTACAAGCAACTAGAAGAACTCCCAGAGCTGAAACCGAATGAGCAACAACTGCTCATGAAAAAAGCCATTATTCAATATTTTATAGACGAAGACTTGTTATAAATTTCTTAAAAAATTTCTACAAAAGGGAAATTAATTCACAATAATTTGTTAAAATTATCGTTTTTAAGAAAAATCATATAAAAATATTATGATTTTTTTGTTTAATTTGTGTTAAATTTCTAATTTTAACAAAACTTTTAGGCGAAAATGAATAATAAATTTATCCCAATAATCTCCGTATTTATGACGATTTCACTTGTTGTTTTCGTGTCATTGCAATTTTATTGGCTTAAAGAATATTACACCGCACTAGAGCAAGATTTTTCTAATAAAGTATATACTGCGCTAGAAAACTCAAGTAAAAAAATTGAAGAATTAGAGATTCAGAAATACAACGAAAAGTTTAAAAATTTCGACAAAACCTTAGCTAATAATGCTAAAAGCCCTACTCTTTTTCAAATCCAGCAAACGCAGGATTCTGCTAACAAAACTACACTAACTTTCAATAAAACCATTATTGAAAAACAAAATATTCCGATTTCTAAAAAGGGAGACAGCATTACCAAAATAAAACTTTACAAAGACGAAGGCTTATACAGCATTAAGAAAAACGAAAGCACTCCTCAGATTATTTCTTCGGTTCAGAGTCAAGACATCAGTAGCGGACAGTTTACTTTGACAGAGTTTGCGAAATTTAATGCTTCTAACTTACCTATCAACCAAAGAGTTAATCCAAAAATGCTGGACTCCGTTCTCGCTAAAGAACTGAAAAACAATGGAATAAACTCTAAATTCGGCTATGGAATTTTAGACAAAAACAATAAATTGACTCAGATTTCTAACAATACCTATTTAGACCAAAAAGACAAAACCAATTATAATTTTCCACTTTTTACAGACGATAAAGACCGAACGCTTTTTACGCTTTCGCTAGTTTTCCCAAGAAAAGATGCGTCTTTGGCAATGAATAATTTGCCAATGCTACTAGGAACTTTCATGTCATTATTGACGATTTTAGGAATCTACATCATCTCGATTAATTACATGATGAAACAGAAAAAAATCTCTGAAGTAAAAACTGATTTCATCAATAACATGTCTCATGAATTCAAAACACCATTAGCTACCATTTCCGTAGCGACAGATGCTTTAGCTAATGATAAAATCTCTACCAATCCAGAAAAGGTAAAATATTATTCTCAACTCATCAAGCAAGAAAACTTGAGAATGAAAAAACAGGTAGAAAACGTTCTCAACATGTCTAAATTAGAGAGAAACGAAGTGAAACTCTTCTTAAAAGAAACCAATGTAAGAGAACTCATCAAGCAAATTTCTCAATCATTTAGACTTATTGTAGAAGAAAGAGGCGGAACATTAACCGAAGAATTCAAAGCAGAACATTACCATGTAAAAGTAGATGAATTCCACCTTTCTAATGCACTGGTCAATTTATTAGACAATGCCAATAAATATTCGCCAGAAACCCCAGAAATTAGAATTACTACCAGAAATGAACCTGGATTTTACATCATTGCGATTTCTGATAAAGGAATGGGAATGGAACAACATAACAGAACCAAAATTTTCGAAAAATTCTTCAGAGAAGAAACCGGGAATATTCACAATGTAAAAGGACAAGGTTTAGGATTGTCTTATGTGAAGAAAATTGTAGAACTACATAACGGTCAAGTGATTGTAGAATCAGAAAAAGATAAAGGCAGCACATTTACCATCAAACTGCCGATGAAATAACAACAAATAAAAAACACCAAATATTATGAGTAACAGAATCTTATTAGTAGAAGACGACCAAAGTTTCGGAGCGGTACTTAAAGATTATTTAAGCATTAACAACTTTGATGTAACCCTTGCTATTGACGGAGAATTAGGGCTAAAAGAATTCACAGAAAAGGAATTTGACATCTGTATTTTTGATGTCATGATGCCTAAAAAAGACGGCTTTTCATTAGCTGAAGACGTGAGAAAAATAGACAAGAACACTCCCATTATATTTTTAACGGCAAGAAACCAGCGTGAAGACGTTTTAAAAGGCTATCAAATTGGCGCAGATGATTACATCACAAAACCATTTGACACCGAATTACTTTTATACAAAATCAAAGCTATTTTACAAAGAAGTGCAGTAGTAGAAGACGAAGAACAAGAGCAATTTAAAATTTCTAACATGTTTTTCGATTCAGTTTTAAGACAATTACGAGTAGGCGATAATGAATACAAACTTTCGCCAAAAGAAAACGAATTACTAAAACTTCTTTGCCTACACAGAAATGATTTTATGCCAAGAGATTTAGCATTAAGAAAAATCTGGAAAAAAGAAAATTATTTCACGGCAAGAAGTATGGACGTGTACATTGCTAAACTCAGAAAACTCCTAAAAGATGATGAAGGATTAGAAATCATCAACGTGCACGGAGAAGGTTTCAGACTTTTAGTGAAAAATTAAATAAAAAAATCCACCAAAATTTGGTGGATTTTTTGTTATGCTAATGTGTGAAAATTATTTCGCTTCTACACAGAAAACTCTGTATTGTACCGCAATTGCAGCAGGGAAATAACTTCTAATTCTAGCTAAATCTCCACTAGCAGATTGCTTACTGAAATAGCTCCCCACCAAAACCTTATAATTTGGTCTTAACGAAGCATCAGTTTCTGCTTTCATATTTGGGAATTTCGTACGGAAATAAGATTTAACTTTGTTGGCTTCTTCATTACTTTTTACAACCGCCACCTGAATTTTGTAACCTAAAATTCTAGGATTATCTCTACATATTTCAGCATTTGTTTTAGGTTTCGTCGAAATTTCTACTTTCGGAGCTTCATTTTTGTTCGCTTCTTCCTCTTTAATCTTATCACATTTCCCTTCTAAATCCGTTAAAAGTTCATTTACTCTGCTATCCATAGAAACTTTCAACTCTGTTCCATTATGTGTTTCTTTTTTCTCAACTACCTGAGCATTAGAGATATTAAAACTTAAAAAAGCTAATAATGATAGTATTTTTATTACGTTTTTCATTAAAATTATTTTTGACAAAGTTAATACAAATAAAAATTATAACAATCTTTCTTATTTAGAACAATTATAAATTAAAAAAATTTGATAAAATACATACAAACCTTCTGTTAATATTGTGTTAAAGTATTATTTTTGCGGAATTGAATGTAAACTCAATAGTATTAACCCAAGATTATTTAAATGATTAGTTGGAGAAAGCATTACAAGAGAGTGTTGTTAGCATGTAGTTTGCTCTTAACAACCAGTGCTTCTATTTACGTTCAAGATCTAAAAGGTGACGCTAAGAAGGGAGAAACCCTTTTTAAAACCAATTGTTCTGCGTGCCACGCGTTAGACAAACAAATGGTAGGTCCAGCTTTAGGAGGCGTAGTAGACAGATTAAAAAAGGAACAAAATTTAGGTGTAGATTGGTTCCAAAAATGGATTAAAGATAACAAAGCACTTAGAGCTTCTGGCGATAAGTATGCGAATGAAGTCTTCGAAAAATTCAACAAAGTAGAGATGACTCAGTTCCCTAATCTTACAGATCAGGATATTGCAGATCTTCTAGAATACACCACTAATCCGCCAAAAGCAGAGCCTGCTGCAGCAGAAACTGATGTGAATTCACCAGAAGCCATCAAAGCTGCTCAAGATGAAAAAAACAATTCATCTGCTCTATTAATTTCTTTAGCCGCAGTTGGAGGATTACTTCTTTGGTTACTCTTCAGATTAACCCAACTCGTAAATTTACACAGAAAATCTGGAGAAATTTCTGCTCTAGACGCTACAAGAATCAACTCAATTGGCGAATTCTACGAGAAGTATAATACGCTAGGTAAAGCATTAATGGGATTATTAGCCCTATTAGCACTTTACGGAATTTGGAACTGGTTAATGTGGGTAGGTGTATACAAAGGTTATCAACCAGAGCAACCTATTTACTTCTCTCACAAAATTCACGCTGGTGAGAATAAAATTGATTGTCAATTATGTCACTCAAGTGCTAAGTATGGTAAAGTATCAGAAATTCCTTCTGTAAACGTTTGTATGAATTGCCACAAAGGTATTTCAGAATACAAAGGAAAATACATAGAAGAAGGAAAATCTAGAGAATTCTATACTGCAGAGATTAAGAAAATCTACGAAGCTGCTGGTTGGGATGAAGGTTCACAGTCTTACACTGGAAAAACTAAACCAATCGAGTGGGTGAGAATTCACAATATGCCAGATTTCGTATACTTCAATCACGCACAACACGTGGTAGCTGGTGAACAAACCATCATCAAAGCTAAAAAAGTAGACGTAGTATGTAAAGCTTGTCACGGTCAAGTTCAAGAAATGGACAAAGTACAAATGGCAAATAACTTTACAATGGGATGGTGTATTGATTGTCACAGAACTACAGAAGTAGACATGACAAACGGTTATAACAAAGAATACTACCAAAAACTTCACGACAAGTTGAAAAAACAATACGGTGGAGAAACTAAAATGACCGTAGATGCTATTGGTGGTTTAGAGTGTGGTAAATGTCATTATTAATAACAGAAAATTAGAAGTATAAATGGCTTCAAATAAAATACAATTCAGAAGTATTCACGAACTTAAAGACCAATCGCTTAATGCGAAATTGGCTCAAAAAGAATTTCAAAACGAAATTCCTGTAGATGAGTTCTTGGGTGATGCAGAAAAAATGAACAATTCTGGGACTTCTAGAAGGGATTTCTTAAAATTATTAGGCTTCTCTACGGCTGCGGTTACTCTTGCAGCGTGTGAAGCTCCAGTAATCAAAACAATTCCTTACGTGGTAAAACCACACAGTATTATCCCAGGAATTCCTAATTATTATGCATCTACCTATTTTGACGGGTTCGACTTTGCTAGTGTTTTAGTAAAAACTAGAGAAGGTAGACCCATTAAAATTGAACCGAATAAAACTGCAAATGATCTAGGTAAAACAAACGCTAGAGCTCAAGCAAGTGTATTGTCATTATATGATAATGATAAAATTAAGCAACCAAAACTAGACGGTAAAGACGAAACTTTCGACAAAGTAGATGCTGTAGTTCTAGAAGCACTAACTAAAGCTCAAGCTGAAAACAAGAAAATTGTAGTTCTTTCTCATTCATATCCTTCTCCTACATTCAAGAAATTATTCGGAGAGTTTAAAACCAAATATCCTAATGCAGAATTAGTAACTTACGATGCTTATACGTATGCTGCTGCATTAGACGCTGCTCAAGAAGTTTTCGGTAATAGAGCATTACCAGTTTACGACTTATCAGCTACTGAATTAGTGGTTTCTTTCCAAGCAGATTTCTTAGGAGATTATAACGCAAATAGCTTAGAAACATCATACGCAGCTGCTATCGTGACTGGGAAAC
>OGVG01000058.1_pt1 | contig 14103 bp, 9 predicted proteins | sample 1575691 | NCBI WGS metagenome assembly OGVG01 (sample SAMN07581545, study PRJEB24739) | freshwater metagenome | reverse complement strand
CTACACAGGCGAAGACACTCTTTCCCTACACGACGCTCTTCCGATCTTGGACTACAAATTAGTAGAAAAATTTTTAACTAGACTGAGGGTACAAAGATTCTCAGAAAATACAATTGAGAATTATAAAAGTCAACTAATTTATTTTTTAAAAATTTCTAATCAGTATAAACCAGAAGATATAACTGATAATCAGTTAGAAAAATTTATTATATGGTTAGTGAATGAAAAAAATATTGGTCAATCTTATCAAAAAGCAATGTTAGCAACACTAAAAAAATTTTATAAAGAAATTTTTAATAGAGAAGTTAACCTGTCTCATCTTTATCCTAAAAGAAAAGAAAATAAATTACCAAAATTTCTTACACAAAATGAAATTAAAAAAATTATTGATATTACAGAAAACCTAAAACATAAAACCATCATTACTACTATTTATTCTTGCGGGCTTAGATTAAGTGAATTATTAGAATTAAAAATATCTGACATAAAATCAGAACAAGATTGTATTGTTATTAGACAATCAAAAGGAAATAAAGATAGAATAGTAATGCTTTCACCCAAACTTTTAGATTTATTAAGAGAATATTATAAAAAATACAAACCAAAAGAATATGTTTTTGAAGGGCAACTTGGCGGAAAATATTCTGCAAGAAGCGTTCAGCAGATTCTTAAAAAGTCAATTGAAATTGCAAAAATTAAAACTCAGGCTTCTGTGCATACTCTCAGACATTCTTACGCCACACATCTATTAGAGAATGGAACTGATATAAGGATTATTAAAGAGCTTATGGGGCATAACTCAATAAAGACTACGGAAATTTATACTCATATAACAGATGTTCAGAAACATAAATTAAGAAGTCCGCTTGATTTTCTGTAAAAATTTCCTCACTTCAAAACCTTTATTTATATTTGCTTTAAGCAGAAATTATTTATGAAGCTCAATATAAAAAACGAAACAGGCAGATTAAAATCGGTAGTTCTAGGTCAGCCAAAGTCTATTGGCCCAGTTCCTACTTTAGAAGAAAGTTATGATGCTAAGTCATATTACTCCATAGAAAATGGCATTTATCCTAAAGAAGAAGACATCATCGCAGAAATGACTGCCTTCGAAAAAGTGCTCAAAAAATATGATGTAGAAGTTTTCAGACCGAATATTATCAAAGATTACAATCAGGTTTTCGCAAGAGATGTAGCCTTCGTCATCGAAGATAAAATGATTATCTCAAACGTAATCAAAGATAGAGCAGATGAACAGGAAGCTTATCGTAAAATTTTTGAAAAAGTGGAATGGCGCAAAATTATTAATCTACCAGAAACTGCTCATATAGAAGGTGGAGATGTTATTGTTTGGGATGATTTTCTCTTTGTAGGAACATGTTTCTCCGAAGATTACAGAAATTATAAAACGGCCAGAACCAATGAATATGCTATCGAAATTCTGAAAGAATATTTCCCTAAAAAACGTATCATAGACCTTGACCTTAAGAAAAATGATAAGGTTCCGTATCAAGGAGTTTTGCACTTAGATTGTACGTTTAATCCTATCGGAAAAGACAAGTGTATTATCTATAAAGACGGTTTTGTAGACGAAAGTGATTACCAACTCATCATAGATATTTTCGGGGAAGAAAACTGCTTCCACATTACACCAGAAGAAATGTTCGAGATGAATCCTAATATTTTCTCTATTTCTCCAGAAGTTGTGGTTTCAGACGAAACTTTTACCAGAATGAATGACTTTCTGAGAAATGAATGGGGTTTCACGGTAGAAGAAATTCCGTATCGTGAAATTTCTAAAATGGGAGGTTTGCTCAGATGTTCTACCATGCCTTTGGTTAGAGAATAATTAGATTATTTTGATCAAAATAAAAAAAGGACAACTTCATATAGAGGTTGTCCTTTCGATTTAAAGAAATAAGAAATAAAAAATTATTGTAATGAAAACTTGATTTTCGTTTTAATGGCGTCTGAAGAATTCCCAATCAGCGCTTCGAAATCACCAGGTTCTGCTACCCAATCGTGTTTTACTGGGTCAAAGAAGCTTAAAGCTGATTTGTCAATCGTAATGGTTACTTCTTTTTGTTCACCCGGATTTAAGTAGATTTTTTCAAAACCTTTCAGCTCTTTTAATGGTCTTGGCAAAGAAGATTTTACGTCTCTTATGTACAATTGAACTACTTCTGCACCTGCTCTTTTGCCTGTATTTTTTACTGGAATCGTAAACGTAATAGTTTCATCTTCGGTAATAACGGTTTTGTCTGCTTTAGCTTGACCAATTTCGAAAGTGGTGTAACTTAATCCATGCCCGAAACTGAAAAGCGGTTTGATATTTTTGGTGTCATGCCAACGATAACCTACGAAAATACCTTCGTTGTATTTAATGTTGATAGGGTTTTGTTGGTCTTTTCCTTTTCCTTGTGCCAATTCTTCTTTGTTACCAGGATATTCTCCTAATTGATGCGCTGAATTGTCTTCTAATTTCACAGGGAAAGTGAAAGGCAATTTACCAGAAGGATTAGCGTCACCTGCTAAAACTGAAGCGATAGCATGACCGCTTTCTGAACCTAAATACCACGCTTGAACAATGCTAGGAACTTCTTTTACCCAAGGCATTTCTACAGCATTTCCTGAAACTAAAACCACAGAGAAATTTTTGTTTGCTTTAGCCAAAGCAGAAATTAATTCATCTTGATGATAAGGCAAGCCCATATCTTTTCTGTCATTTCCTTCACTGTCTTGGAAATCACTCTTATTAAGTCCACCTACGAAAATTACAAAGTCAGAATTTTTAGCCAATTCTACTGCTTCTTTGGTTAATTCTGCTTGTGAACGTTTGTCAGTAAGGTCTCTACCAGTTTTTACACCGTTATATTCTCCAGTTACATCTCCTACATAACCTCTCGCAAAAACTACTTCTGCATCTTTCCCGAATCTTGCTTTGATTCCGTCTAAAGGTAAAGTTTCATATTTTACTTTTAAGGAAGAAGAACCACCGCCTACAGTCATCATTTTGATGGCGTTTTCACCAATTACAGCAATCTTTTTAGTTTTAGCAATGTTAATTGGCAATACATTTTTTTGATTTTTCAGCAATACAATTCCTTCTTCGCCAATTTTTTTGGCAATCGCTCTGTGTTCTTCAGAAGCAATGTTTCCAAAAGGTTTGTTTTTATTCATGGTAGTCAAGAAAGCTAATCTTAAGATTCTTCTTACTTTATCATCCAATTCTTTAATTCCTACTTCACCAGATTTGATGAGTTTTAAATAAGGATGTGCTAAATAGTAATTGTCATAAGCATTGCTGGTTCCTTCAGAAAGTCCATTCGTCCAGCTCCCGAATTCCATGTCAAGTCCATTTATAATGGCTTGTTTAGTATCATTTACAGCACCCCAATCAGAAATCACTACTCCTTTAAAACCCCATTCTTTTTTCAGAATATCGTTTAATAAATATTGATTTTGACTAGAATATTGATTTTTGTACATATCATAAGCTCCCATTATAGACCAAGTGTCTCCTTCTTGTACAGCTGCTTTGAAGGCAGGTAAATAAATTTCGTACAGCGTTCTGTCATCTATAATTACATTGCTGGTATGTCTAAATTGTTCTTGATTATTAAGAGCATAATGTTTTACACAAGCAGCTACACCATTAGATTGAACCCCTTTAATGTATGGAACCACCATTTTAGAAGATAAAAACGGGTCTTCTCCCATATATTCGAAGTTTCTACCATTTAATGGAGTTCTGTAAATATTTACACCAGGTCCTAGTAAAATGTCTTTTTTTCTGTAGCGAGCTTCTTCTCCAAGAGTTTTTCCGTAATTCCAAGACATTTTTTTGTTCCAAGTTGCAGAGAGTGCAGTAAGCGCGGGATATGCAATGATGGAGTCATTGGTCCAACCAGCTTGATCCCATTCATCCCATTTTACTTCAGGGCGGATTCCATGTGGTCCATCAGTTGTCCAAAATTCCGGAATTCCTAATCTTGGAACACCTGGTGAACTGAATTTTGACTGAGCATGAAGCATCGCCACTTTTTCTTCTAAAGTCATTTTAGAAAGCGCGTCTTCTACTCTAAGTTCTATAGGTTGAGAATCATCTAAATAAATTTGTGTCTTTTTTTCTTGTGCTTTTGCTTGAAAACTCATTAACGAGACTAAGCAAACAAGTGCAATTTTCTTGAACATAAGAATTAATTTTTGGTTCAGTAAAACTACAACTTTTTATTATTATCTCAAAATGAGATAATAAATTTTTCAAAAAACTTATCTTGATATTGAATAGTTAAAAATAAAAATCAATAAAACACCTGTTAATCATCTGGTTATGATTTGTTTAAAATGGAAAAAATATTTTTTCTTCTAAAAATTTGGTTTTCTGTAAAACTTGTTTTTATATTTGCACCACGAAAAACGTTCTTTTATACACGCAACTTATTAAGAAAGGTGGAGGGAATTGACCCTGCGAAACCTTGGCAACCTGCTAACAGAAATGAGAGTAAGGTGCCAAATTCAACCCCGAAATTCGGGAAAGATAAGTCTGAAATCAGTTTAAAATAGTCATACACTATATCAAAACTCTTTCGACTTGTCGGAAGAGTTTTTTTATGCTCTTTCGTCAAGAATTTTCTGCAAATAAGTTGCTCTAATATTTAACAATTAAAAAATTATTAAAAAAATGAGCAATTTAAAATTTGAAACGCTTCAACTTCACGCTGGTCAAGAAATCGACCCAACTACCAATTCTAGAGCGGTGCCGCTTTACCAAACTTCGTCTTATACTTTTAACAGTGCAGAACATGCTGCCAATCTTTTTGGGTTAAAAGAATTTGGGAATATCTACACCAGACTCATGAATCCTACCACTGATGTTTTCGAAAAACGTGTGGCTGCACTTCACGGTGGAGTAGCTGCTTTGGCTACCGCTTCTGGTCACGCTGCGCAATTTTTGGCGATTACCAATATTTTACAAGCTGGTGACAATTTCGTGAGTTCGCCTTATTTGTACGGAGGAAGTTATAATCAGTTTAAAGTTTCTTTCAAAAAATTAGGCATCGAAGCACAATTTGCTAAAGACGATGCTCCAGAAAGTTTTGAAGAATTGATTAACGAAAACACCAAAGCGATTTATTTAGAAACCATAGGAAACCCTACGTTGAATGTGGCAGATTTTGATGCAATCTCAGCTGTAGCTAAAAAACATAATATTCCACTTATCGTAGACAATACTTTTGGAGCAGGTGGTTATTTGTTCAGACCGATTGAACATGGCGCAAATGTAGTGGTAGAATCTGCAACCAAATGGATTGGCGGTCACGGAACTTCTATTGGTGGAATTATTGTTGATGGAGGAAATTTTGATTGGGGAAATGGTAAATTCCCACAGTTTTCTGAACCTTCAGACAGTTATCATGGTTTGGTTTTCTCAGATGTTTTTGGGGTAAATGGACCTTTTGGAAATATTGCTTTTATCATCAAAGCCAGAGTAGAAGGTCTTAGAGATTTTGGGCCTACGATTTCTCCATTCAATTCATTTTTATTGCTTCAAGGTTTAGAAACATTATCGCTAAGAGTAGACAGAACCGTAGAAAATGCTCAGAAATTAGCAGAATTTTTAGAAAATCACCCTAAAGTAGAAAAAGTATTATATCCAGGTTTGCCGAGTTTCCCAGATTATGAAAATGCCAAAAAATATTTGAAAAAAGGTTTTGGAGGGGTACTTAATTTTGAAATCAAAGGTGGGAAAGAAGCAGCTGTAAAATTCATCAATCATTTACAATTGATTTCACATTTAGCAAACGTAGGAGATTCTAAAACGCTTATCATCAATCCAGCTTCTACTACTCACGAACAACTTTCAGACGAAGAAAGATTAAAAGCAGGAATTACTCCGGGGCAAATTAGATTAAGTGTAGGAATAGAACATATAGATGATATTATCGCAGATTTAGAGCAATCTTTTTCTAAAATTTAAGAATGTACAAATTACGATTTTTGATATAAAAATTGATGCTTGATAAATTAACCACAAAAGAGACAAAAGAAATTATTATTTTTTCAAAGGAGTTCAAAAGAAAAAAAAGAAGACTTAATCACTTTTTGTTCTTTTTGAAAAACTTATTTTCAATCAATTCTTTTGATGCTTTTGCGGTTTAAAATTTATAAAACCCTTGAAATCTGAACTTGTAAAGATGTTAGAATATCTAGAAATAGGAGATTTAGTTCTCGAAAATGGAACGTTAATTCGCAATGTGAGAATTGCGTACAATGTCTATGGAAATATAGAGAGCGCCGAAAAAATTATTTGGATTTGTCACGCACTTACAGCCAATTCTGATGCAGAAACTTGGTGGCCAGAAATGATTGGCAAAGACGAAATCTTCAATACGGAAAAGCACGCCATTATTTGTGCCAATGTTTTGGGTTCTTGCTACGGAACTACTTTTGAAAGTGAGGTAGAAAAACCATTAATTACAGTGAGAGATATGGTTTTGGCGCATCAAAAATTAGCAGATTTTCTTAAAATTTCTTCTATAGATTTTCTTCTAGGAGGTTCTCTCGGCGGAATGCAATGTTTAGAGTGGGCGATTGCAGAACCAGATTTTATTAAAAAATTATTTGTAATTGCTACCAACGCAAAGCATTCTGCGTGGGGAATTGCTTTTAACGAAGCACAAAGAATGGCGCTGGAATTAGGCGAAAAAGGAATAGATGCAGCAAGAGCTATCGCCATGCTTTCGTACAGAAATTATGCTACTTTTGAGGCAACTCAAACTGATGAAGAAGAAAAATTAGAAAATTATAGAGCGGCTTCTTATCAAAGACATCAAGGAGAAAAACTCAGAAAAAGATTTTCTAAAGAAAGTTATTTCATGCTTTCTAAAGCTATGGATTCTCACCACTTGGGAAGAGGCAGAAATTCAGTAGAAAATGCTTTGAACCAAATTACCGCAGAAACTTTGGTGATTGGCATAGATAGCGATATTCTTTTTCCTGTTTCGGAGCAAAAATTTTTAGCAGAACATATAAAAAACGCAAAGCTAGAAGTGATTTCTTCACTCTATGGTCATGATGGATTTTTAATCGAAACCGAGAAAATTTCAACATTGCTTAAAAAACATTTCAACCTATAAGAAAGCACAATAGATGATTTTCAAAAAATTAAAATTAAAAAAATGAGCAAAAAATTAACGATAGGATTGTTTGGTTATGGAGTGGTAGGAACTGGTCTTTATGACGTTTTGCACAAAAGTAAAACGGTAGATGCCACCATCAAAAAAATTGTGGTAAAGCATAAAGATAAGCCTAGAAATATTTCGCCAGAGCATTTTCATTATGATAAAAACGAAATTCTGCAAGACGAAGAAATCAATCTGGTTGTAGAATTGATAGATGATGCAGATGCAGCTTTTGAAATTGTGAAAACCGCTTTAGAAAAAGGAAAAGCAGTGGTTTCGGCGAACAAAAAAATGATAGCGGAACATTTCGAAGAACTGTATGAACTGCAAAAAAAGCATCAAGTTCCTTTCTTGTATGAAGCGGCAGTTTGTGGCAGTATTCCGATTATCAGAAATTTAGAAGAATATTACAATAATGACTTTCTGCAATCTATTCAAGGAATTGTAAATGGTTCTACCAATTATATTTTGACCAAAACTTTCCAAGATAATTTAAGCTATGAAGAAGCGCTGAAAGAAGCCCAAGAAAAAGGCTATGCAGAGAGCAATCCTATTTTGGATACAGGCGGTTTTGATGCACGTTCTAAACTTCAAATTTTATTGACGCATTCTTTCGGAATTACTACGAAACCAGAAGAAGTTTTCAATGTGGGGATTCAGAATTTGGGAGATTTAGAAATCAAATATGCCAAAGAAAAAAATCTACAGATTAAATTATTGGCTTACGCTCAAAAAAGAAATGAAGAAGAAGTCATTGCGCTTGTGATTCCGAAATTTGTAAAATCTACTGATACTTTTTCTACAGTGAGTGATGTTTTTAACGGAGTAAAAGTGCAAACCGCTTTTGCCGATAAGCAATTTTTCTATGGAAGAGGAGCGGGTTCTTTGCCTACTGCAAGTGCCGTTTTGTCTGATATTTCAGCCATTGCTTATGATTACAGATATGAATACAAGAAAATAGCCAACTCAGAAAATCTGAAATTGGCTCAAGATTTTCCTTTGAAAGTGTTATTTAGACATAAAGCCAAAGACGGCCAAAATTTTGAAAATTATTTTGAAGAAATCGAAGAGTTTTATGGCAATAGAGAAGATGCTTATTTCGTAGGAAGCATTCGCTTTCAGCAACTAAAAGACGTTTTCACAAAGCATCAAGATGAGGTGTCATTTGTGTTGATTGATATTTTATAATTATTAACTTGTTTTTTCCTTAAGCGTTGTTTTTCTCTGAAAAATGACGCTTTATTTTTTGTATTTTTGGCAGATAACATAAAGATTATGCAAACAACCAACACCGTTTTAATGATAGAGCCCGTTGCATTTGGTTTTAATGCAGAAACGGCACAGAATAATTATTTTCAAGTGAATTCAGAAAATGCTGAAACACAAGGGAAAGCACTACAAGAGTTTCAAAATTTTGCAGAAAAATTAAGAAGTCATGGCATCAATGTGCTGACGATTAAAGACACGTTAGAACCTCATACCCCAGATTCTATTTTCCCTAATAATTGGATTTCTATGCACCAAGATGGAACAGTTGTTCTCTATCCAATGTGTGCGGTGAACAGAAGATGGGAACGCAGAAATGATATTTTAGAAACGCTTCAGAAAAATTTTAAGGTGAAAGAAATTATAGATTTATCTGCTCCTGAAAACGAAGGCAAATTCTTAGAAGGAACAGGAAGTATGATTTTCGACCACGATAATAAATTGGCTTATGGTTCGGTTTCTTTAAGATTAGATGAGAAATTATTTCGTGAATTTTGTGAAAAATTTGGTTTTGAACCAGTAGTTTTTCATTCTTATCAAACCGCAAATAATGAGAGATTGCCGATTTATCATACCAATGTAATGATGTGCGTTGCAGATCGATTTGTGGTGATTTGTCTGGATTGTATAGATGACGAAACGGAAAGGAAAAACGTGGTAAATGCCATTGTAAATTCTGGAAAAGAAATTGTAGAAATTTCTGAAACACAAATGCAACAATTTGCAGGAAATATGCTTCAAGTACAGAATTCTGAGGGAAAGAAATTTTTAGTGATGTCTCAATCTGCTTATCAATCTTTAAATTCGGAGCAGATTTCAAACATTGAAAAATATTCTGAAATTATTTATTCGGATTTAGAAACGATAGAAACCAATGGTGGTGGAAGTGCAAGATGTATGTTGGCTGAGGTTTTTTTAGAGAAAAAATAAAAAACTCACTGCAATAGACAGTGAGTTCGGGTGAAAAATTTAATTTAATATGAGAAGTGATTTAGTTTCCTGTTCTGTTTTTGATGTCTTCGTTAGCACCTTCTGCTTTTCTTACTTTTTGTAATTTTTGATTTCCAAAGTTGTAAGTTGCGGTAAAAACTAATTGTCTGTTGTATTGATTTTGGTTTACAGTATTGTAATTTCCGCTTCCGTCTTCGCCGTAAATTTTATTTTTGTTGGTTCCGAAAGCATCACGAAGTTGTAGGTTGAAAGTCCAATTATTCCAGATTTTTTTAACAGAAATATCAGCAGATTGAATTGGTCTTAGTTCTCCAATTTCTATTTGAAGTGGTGATAAGTAAAAATAATTTATCCCTAAGAACCAATCTTTTTTAGCACTTAATCTAATGTTGTTGCTCATTTGGAATTGGAAATAGTTAGCACTTCTGTCTATTGTATTTTTTTTGAAAGTTACTAAGTTGTGCGTATCAGTTGGGTCTCCATCTACTGAGCCTTTGTAGATATTATGACCTAAAGTTAAGCTATGATTAGCGCTCCAAATACCTTTGAAAAATTGTTTTTGCATCCCAAAAGTAAGTCCAATTTCTTGTTTGTCTCCATAATTACTTCTGATGTAAGCTAATACATTTTCTCCGTCTTTATTTACTCCATGAAGTGGAATTTGCTCTGCTGCGTTAGATGTATAATTGTAAGAAGCAGTAACAAAATAAGAGTTTTTGTAAATGTACATTAATTCATTATTGTAATAAATTTCAGATTTTGTAAACGGATTATTTTGGATGTAATTTACTTTAGTTAAATAAATTCTTGCAGGATTCAAAGCCCAGAAAGCTGGTCTAGCAACTCTACTGCTGAAACTGTAAGAAAGATTATGGTTTTGAGTTGGCGTATAATTAACGCTTACATAAGGTAAAAAATTATTATTGTTTCTTTTTACTTCTAAGTTTTTATCCATTACATTTCCATTAGCATTGGTGTTTTCGAAACGAGAGCCAATTTTGGTTGATAATTTTTCGCCGAAGCTTTTTTCTAAAGTAACATATAATCCTGTAATTTTTTCAGTATAAATAAAATGATTAGATTGATCGTCATCTTTTCCACTTGGCGGAATTAGATTTTCGTAATAAGTATCGCTATCTGTTTTGGTAGAATTGTAACTTCCACCGAAACTTAAGGTGTAATCTTTTTTAAATTTTTGAACATAATCTGCCTGAAAACCATAGTTATTAATAATTAGCGGAGTTTTTTGCATAAATCTAGAATCCACACTCACTTCGTTTTTGTTTTCATCTAATGTAATAGTAGAATTATTGTTGTCTTCTGTTTTGTTGTAGTGAAGATAAGATGAGCTAAGGCTTAGTTTACTTCCTTTATCATCTGTTTTTAATTCGTAATTAAGGTTGAAAGCATCATTTTTGCTGTTGTCTTTAGTGAGGTTTTCTGTTATTGTTCTTTCAGTTATTGTAGAGTTACCACCAGAATATTCCGTTGTTTCATTATAAAGATTAGAACGGAAATTATTTCCCCATCGGTCTCTATGATTGTATGAAAAACCTATATTTTGCTTGTCGTTAATTTCATAATCAAAATTGATGTAACCTCCCAAATATGTTCTTGGTCCTGTAACGGTTCCTTCGGAAGTTAGTTTGTATGAATCATTTCCATTGCTAAGAATGTAGTATTGTTGTTGAGTGTATTTTCCACTATTTACACTACCGCTAATTCCTAATTTATTTTTTCTGTAATTAAGAGTTACAGCACCAGAAGGATTGTTGAAATAACCTTGATTGTCCTCGAATCTGATGTTGCCATTTGTTCCATCAGTAGGTTTTTTCTTAAGAATAATATTGATGATTCCTTGGTTCCCTTCCACCTGAAATTCGCTTGAAGGCATTGTAATTACTTCAATTTTAGAAATATTTTCCGAAGGCATATTTTTTAGCATCTCAATTACAGCTTCAGGTTCCATGTTAGATTTTCTACCGTTAATGTAGATTATAGAAGCATTTTTACCTAAAATTTTAAGCGTTGCATTATCTGTAGAAGAAACCATTGGCGTTTCTTTTAGCAAATCAAAACCTGTAGTTCCTTTTGCGATAGGAGAGTTGGCAACATCAAAAACCATTCTGTCTGCTTTCTTTTGGAAAACCTTTTTCGTCATGGTTACTTCTTGAATTTCTTTAGAACTTGCTGAATCTTTTTTTACTTGTTGAGCATTGAAGAATGCTATGGTAAGTACTGCTGCTGTTATGATGATTCTTTTCATAATTTCTTGTTTTCATTAAAAAAAGCCGCAGTTTTAATTTTTTGTGATTTGGTATTGGCTATTCATTTTTATACTGCGACTTTTTTTTGTTCTGTTTAGTGTTTAGTTTAGTATAGAAGTTTGTTTTGTTTAATAATTTACATTACAAAGATATATTATTTATTTAGTATTATGCAATACAAAGTAGTAAGTAAATTTTATTACTGAATTTAACTTATTGATTTTCAGTTATAAAAAATTTAAATTATTTTTTCATACAGAAGTAAGACAACTCAAAATGCAGAAATATTACATACATTTTGGCAAAAAAAATACTGTCTTCCCGAGAAAAACAGTATCTATTTATTTTGAAATTTCTAATTTTTAGAAATGGTTTCTTACAAAATTCATTAATGGTTCTTTAAATCTGCTGCTTAGAGGCAATTTGGTATTGTCTATCGTTACACTATTTTTACCAATACTTTGGAGATGTTTTAGAGAAACAATGTGAGAATTGTGAATTCTGATAAAATCGCTGGAATTTATTTTTTCTAAAATTGCTTTCAGAGTAGAGTGTACAATATATTTATTGTCTAAGGTGTGAATAATTACATAATCTTTTAAACCGTTAATTCTGACAATAGTGTCTAGATTAATTTTTATGTCTTCGTTATTGCATCTTACAAATATAAATTCACTGTGATTGGCGGCAGAATCTATAGTTTGCTTTTGATTCATTTTGTTGATATGAAAGCATTTATTAGCAGCTTGTAAAAATCTTTCGAAAGAAAAAGGTTTTAATAAATAATCTACTGCATTTAGATTAAATCCTTCTATTGCATAATTGTTATAAGCTGTAGTAAAGATAATCATAGGCAAATTTGGTGTAGATTTTAAAAATTCTATGCCAGTAATTTCAGGAAGATTAATGTCTAAAAAAATAATGTCAATTTTAGATTTTTGAAGTTCTTCCATTGCTTCAAAAGCGTGATAACAGTTTTTTTTCAGTTTCAAAAACGGAGTTCTGGAGATGTATTCTTCAATTACGCTGTGCGCAAGTTCTTCATCATCTACTATCATGCAGTTCATAGGCTTTCAAGTTTAGTTTTAGGTGTACTATATATTGATTGTTTTCGTCTGAAATATTGAGTTCGTATTTTTTTGGATACAACAAATCCAACTTCATTTTCGCGTTTTTGAGTCCAATTTTGTGGCTTTCTTCTTCTTTACTGTATTTTTCGTAATAATTACTTACATAGAAATCTAGCAAATTATCTTGCATTTTTACTTTTAGTACAATAGGACCTTTTTTTACGTTAGCATACTTAAATGCGTTTTCTACAAATGTGAGAAGCAAGAGTTGCTCTATTTGAAATTTATTAAAATCGCCTTCGTAATCGCAGAAAAAATTGTTGAATTTTTTAAAACGAATGCTTTGGATTTCGATGTACTTTTTGATATTCGAAATTTCTGCTTCTAAACTGTTTACAATGTTTTTTTGACTGTCTAAAATATATCTCATAATATCAGCCAAAAGCAAAATTACTCTTGGCGTTTCCTCAGATTTTGAAATAGAAAGTGCGTAAATACTATTAAGCGCATTGAAGAAAAAATGAGGATTTATCTGCTCTCTAATAAGTTTCAACTGGCTGGCTTGTCTTTCGAATTCTAAGTTTTTGATTCTCTTTTCGCTTTCATTCCATTTGTCAATAAAGAAAAGAATCGTACTGAAATTAAGTGAGAAATTCGCAATTTTGAAAAAAATCATTGGATGAAAAAGAAAATCTTTCGGTTTAGGAAATTCTTTGAAATCTCTATGTGGAGGATGCGGTGGTGGCGGATTAAAAATAAATGAACCAATTAAAAACAATGAAAAAAGAAATAAAACTCCTATAATTACTTCTTTTTTTTGTTTCAATAAAAACGGAATGAAATAAATATAGTTAACATAAAAAATAACAAAAGAAGTAGAAAAAAATCTCAAATTATTAAGGATGTCAATTCTCTTGAAAATAGAATAATCAATAATAATTTTAAAACAAATAAGAATAAACCAAAGTATCAAATGATACGCGTATTTGGTTTTAATTGAGTAGATTTTCATAGTTTATAGATGCAAAATTATTAATTAGTAGTATTGATATTAAAACTTTAACCAACTTTACGTTTCGTTAAATAAATTATGTTAAAACTTAAGATTGATTGCGGTTTTTTTCTTAAAATTTTTATAAAAAATAATCTATTGCACGTGCAATAGATTATTAAACAGAGGATAAAAAAAATTAATACCGGAACTGAACGTTATTGGCCTTCAGTTCTTCTATTGTAATTGTAGGAAAGATTTTATGCTCTAATTTCTTTACTACAAGCTGTGCTATTTTAGATCGGAAGAGCACACGTCTGAACTCCAGTCACTCCGCGAAATCTCGTATGCCGTCTTCTGCTTGAAAAAAAAAA
>OGVG01000057.1_pt1 | contig 14383 bp, 22 predicted proteins | sample 1575691 | NCBI WGS metagenome assembly OGVG01 (sample SAMN07581545, study PRJEB24739) | freshwater metagenome | reverse complement strand
GTTCAGACGTGTGCTCTTCCGATCTGTTTCCCAGTCACGATATACTAGTCATTTTATTTCCTTAGAAGAAAGTTCCACCGTCTATATCACCAGATACGGCAGCGGGCGATATATTTCGCCACAGATTTAGGGATTCATCAAACACCAGAGTATCTCCGGGTTGTAGGTTTTGAATAAAAACATCAGGAACCTCTGAGATTGAACTCGGTGTTGAGTTATTTAACAGAACCTCAATTCCGTTTTCCATTACAGTCAATTGTTCCTCACCAGAAGAACCTTCAACCGTAATTTCTATAGGTGTTTCATTAATAACGATTTCAACGTTCATTTCTCACCTCGTAACTTGACGAGATAGTTTTACACTACCCTCCATTAACCTAGAAATTTTCAAATCAGGAGACTGCATTTCTAAATCATATTTAGCACCCTCAAATACAAATAACTCTGTTGTGGAGTTAGGAATTCTTATTCTTACGGTAGAGTTTGTCGAATTAACAATGATTCCACCATTAGAATCGGTACCTTCCCAAACTACTTCATCTGAGAAATCTCTTATTTGCATTTTAAATTGATAACCTGTAAGGGGCATTAAAGCCCCTCCAGAACGAAACGTCATAGGTAGATCGAAATCTGACCCCTGTTTGATAGTTAAATCATACCTAGCTGTCATGTTAACCTCACGCTGCATTATCTGCATTAGTTGAAGAAGTGTCTCTACCTAGAGGACTTGTTGAAGTACCTTCACCAGCGGAGGTCATTCCGTCACCAGCCCTTGATGAATTACCAGTTAGATTTTCTTTATCAACTTCAGCGTCAGAGTCTTTAGGATCGACACCACCCGCTTCACGAATTGAATTAAGAACTTCTCGGTCAATCTCAACAAGACCAACTGATGCAACACGTTGCCAGTATTTAGAAAGAGTCTCAAGGTCAGCAGCTTCTAGACCATCGAAATCAAACTTTCCTGCTCTAGATGGATTCCAACCATTTAGCTCATACGTCTGTTTCACAAGATCACTATTCAGTACATCACAAATATTATTAAGGATTACTTTAGCTGCAGCACCTGATAAACTATTCTTGATCTGACCTAGAGCAAACGAACCTGTTGCAGTCTGACCCATTACTAGAACGTCAGCAAATAAGGAAGTCAGAATCATGTTCTTGTAATATTCCTTAACCTTTACAGTATCCATCCCTTTCTTACCATCAAGAGAAAGTAGCTCAAGATCAAATAGAGGTTGTTTTGTCTCAGGGTCAAACATCTGAGGAAGCATCATTGCTGATTGCTGATTCATCTGAAGATTTCTAAGAGCGTTCTCGTAGTAAGAACGAATCGATTTCAGTTCAGGTGGAGCATCAGCAGCTAAGTATTGTGGTGGGAGTCTTAATCATTTGTGTTCATTAGAGTTCGTTAATCTCTAACCGCCTTGCGGCTGCTTATAGTTTCCTATAAGATCAGACTATATCACGATCTGAATTAATCAGACCCCTTCTATTTCGGATCACTTGATCCTACTCCCTTGCGGGATAGTCGTTGCACGTTACGCAAATGTACACAAGTTTAAAAATTAAATTCTTTTGAAATATCTTTGTAAATTCTTCTGCGTTTAATATCTTTTACGATATTCTCAGTCAAAATCTTGTTTGTACTAGCTTCCAAGATTTCTTTTACGCTTTTTTTCTCAACAAGTCTTCGACATATCCACTTTATAGTTGAATCACTGAGTGATCGACTTCTTTTGGGAATATTGTACTTACAAGATATATGAGTCCAGCAAACTTTTGATCTGATTAGCGAAACCTGATGTGCTTTACAATTAACTGTTTTAGCTATTTCAGTGTTTCGGTAACCTTGTTCAAGTAACTTACAAACAAGTTCTACTTGAGATGTACTCAGAACAGAGTTGTGGTGATCTTCGGCTCTTTTGACTAATCCAAAATTCTTAGCGTGTTCCATGTTTTCAACATGCGTTACCCATTCAAGATTTTGGACACGGTTATTAGTCTTATTACCGTCAATATGATTTACAAATGGTTTATTTTCAGGATTTGGTATGAAATATTCAGCTACTAATCTGTGAACTCTAAAATATTTTCTACCAACGTCTTTGCCAAAATAGATTGATATCTCATGATACCCTGTGAGTGTCAATTTTGGACTTCTTTCGGACAAGTCTTTTGCGAGAACTTTACCGTCTTGTGTAATGTAACAGGATGAACCTGTAATTTGTTTCATAATATACCTCCTACTGGTTGTTCGGAGTGTACATTTGCGTCTTCGCTCAGGATTGTCTTCGGCACTATCCGGTCAGAGTTTCCCTGAATTAAAAAGGTTTTCGATAGGGGTCACCCCCTAAAGCCACTTAAAAGTCAATGGGTAGACCAACTAAATCCTTAGCTACAGCATTAGATTCAATCTCTTCAATAATTGTAAGGAATCGCCACGCCATATAAGCATTTCGAAGTGGAGATTTACCGTATGGATTACCACGATGTTTACCGGAACGGAATAGAAGGAATTTACTTCTAGGAATGATCACCGTAGTATCTGCTCTATTCACAAAACGATTCCAACCGTCTTGAATCTTAGTAAGGTCTTGTTCTACTCCGATAATTTCATTTCCGGTTTTATCGAAAATAAACTTTTCAATAGTATCTTGGTTGCGAATAGCAATCTTTTTCCAACCAATCAAACCGTCTGAATATTTTGAACCTGATTCTGGAAGTCTACGTCGATAAACCTTTTCATGCACAGAGAAACCAAACTGAACACTTGACATTACATCACTAACGAATTCACCCCAAGGGTGTGTCATGTCATGCATCATTTCTTCAATAATCTTACATTGACGTTTCTCTTCTTCAGTTGCATCTGGAAGTGGAACAAACGACCATTTAACATTCGAAGCTAAGTTTTCAAATAAAGTAAGAGCAGAGTTAATTGTTGGATGGTAACTCATTTGTTTGTAAGTATTGATGTTTCCGGGGAAGTTAAGTTCTTTCTTAATTTCCTCATTACTAACACCATACTGGATATTCAAACCTAGATTACCAATTTCACCAAGTCTAAATCTTTCAATTTTTTCATCAGCAATTGCCATATACGGCCTTTCTTTTAATTAAATGTAGGGAAAGTCACCGAACCGACAGATTCAGCGGTAAGGCCAGCAAAAGGACTAGCACCTGTGTAATCCGTAAGAGACATATTAGGGATAACCAATTGTTTATTCAGAAGCAAGAAGCAATCAGAACAACAGTCAACAATGTCGTCTTTCTTTCTCTTGTCACCGTCAAAGATTTCAAGTTCATCGAAAAACTCTTTGTTCCAGTCGGCTTTTACAACGTTGACGAAGCCAGCTTGTGCTACACTAGAAAATGGGGCAAATCGTGTCACCTTAGAAGTAACAGGTTTAGAAAGTCGTACCGTGAATCCCATTTCTGCAAGTCTTCGCTGTAAATCTTTAGCATATGCTCCAGCGGCAGCGGCAGGGTCTAGAGGGATTGAAATGATTACGTCTTGTCCATCTCTTACAGCAGTCTCAAAGATCAGTTTTTCAACTTCGTGAACTCGATCACGCATTGATTGAACATCTTCTACTGTATAAACGTTGTGTTTATCTTTAGAGATTAAAACGCCTCTTGTCCAGTCAGGATTAGGCATTTGCTCAGAAGGTTTTGTAAAAGCCAAGTCCCATGCACGAACTCTTGAGATAGCACGACCGTTTGGATGATCAACCATTCCAACCCACTCTCGTTTAAATAAACCGGAGGCTTCTGGTCTAGCGTACCACGATCCTAATAACACAAAATCTTTTGTTATATTCGTTAGATATAACATAGTATAAATACTACTCTTAGTTTCCCAAGAGATGAGACTATATCTTGACCTTTCGGCCCTCACCGTTTCGGATCACTTGATCCTACTCCCTTGCGGGATAGTCGTTGAACCTTCCTCTTATGAGACTTGGCTGCTGATTGCCCAATATTTAGAATTGTCACCTTTCGGTATCTAAATCTCTAAGGGGTTTCCAGCAATTAGATGAGTTTTAGAACAACTGATATTAATCGTTCCATCTCTACTCTTGGTAGAGACTTTAATTGAGACAAGTATTGTGGGTTGCTTTTAATCAGAATTGGGTTATCGTAAATATTACCGGGTACAAACTTGAAAGAAAGAATACCGCTATCATCACCTTTACCATAAACTTCTTCTAACAGTTCTCTGGTATCGGCCCATTCAATTTTGCCGCCTTCTACCCGAACAAAGTACCGATTAGGATAAACATCTTTGCGAATTGGAATACCACGCTGGTCTAACGCGAACTCAACCCAAGGACGAATAAAAGACTCGTAATCAGGGTTTCCTGTTGCGTAGATTTGCTTCTTATAGTCTACACTGGTTGAACGTAGACGAGAAATCAAGTAAACTACGTTGTCTTCGTCAAGTTGTTGAATTTCATCGAAACCGATATAAGTCAGTCCAGCACCTTGGAAGTTATATTTGTCAGCAGGTTTATCTAGGTAAGCAAATTTCAGGGTAGCACCAGTGCTAAAAATCAGTTCAAGTTCTCTTGTTCTAATTCTAAGTCCTTTGTCAACTTTTTTGAAAAGATTGATTGCTGAGTCAAAAAGACCACCGGGGTTTGAGATTTGCTTTGTTGTCTTACGAAAGATAACCCCTCTAGTACGAGGGTGATGACAGTATTTTAAAAACGAACCTAATAGGCAGTGTGATTTACCAGCACCAGCAGCACCACCGTAAAAAGTAAAGTCGGCATCAGAATTTAAGAATTGTTCCTGTGCCTTTGAAGCTGGTGCAAAGACAATTTCACTCATTTTCTACTCCTTGCTCTACAAATCGCCAAGAAAAACCATAAGCTTTCTTTCTTTTACCAATACAAACCGCTGAAATATTTTGAATAGATGCTTTTGGATATTCACTTTTAAGGTATTCAACAGCTGATAGTAGTGAATCGAAAACTATATTCTTTTCAACACAAATAGTTTTTTTAGAATTTACCCCTAAAAGTTTTTCTCTAATCTTATCTTTTGTATCTTCTTTCAGTTTCTTTCCTAAGTTAGCTTTTTTAAGTTTTTCTCTGTGCTCTCGTGTTAGTTTACAACCTTTGCGAATGTTCGACATTTTAATTCTAAAGGCATCGCTAACAGACCTTCCTGACATTTTTTCAGATATCTTATTTTTATGTTCACAGGTTAAAGTTTTACCGTACATCGGATTGTTTGATCCGATTTTTTGCGCTCTCAATATTTCTCGCGTACACTGAGATGGGTTAGAGTGACCATCACCACCGTCTGTAAAATTAACAAGTGGTCCTTTATTCTGGTCTTTTCTACCGTAAAGACTAATCAGGTTCTGTTCTAACTCCAAAGCATACCATTCTTGAATACCGTTGACCACAAATTCAACATAATACCCGTATTTGTTTACATAATTTTTCCAGTGTTCCGATCTCCCGCTTTTACTGTATGCTCGGTTTTTTCTACCTTTCCCTACATAAAAGATTTCTCCAGTTATCTTATTTCGATGAAGGTATACATAAAAATCATTCATTATTATTGACTACTTTCAAACTAAATAAAGCACTTTGTTGTTGCTGGATTTCACCTTCTGAAGATTCTTCGTCATCGTAGTCTTTGTCGTATACTGCCTGCATTACCTGCTTGTACTGATCTAGAAGAATTGTTGCTGCCTTTAGTTGGTTTGCATGAGCAGCTTCTTTGTTATTCATAATCTTTACAGCAGCCATGATCGCATCAGCAACGTGAGGTTTTAACTTACGCAGAAGACTCATGAACTCACGCTCACGAAGTTCTCTATTTGTCATCTTAGGTTTGATGTAATCTTTACCGAAATTAGGATTACCTTTAGTGTTGATTCGTGGATCAATTGCACCACCAAGTTCTTCTTTGCTTTTAAATTTATTAGGAGATTTCTCTTTAGTCATTTAACGATCCTTTAGACAAGCACAAAAAGCCCTCTGGAGTTAACCAGAAGGCTTTGAATTTATCGGGTTACGATTCCCGAGTGATCTTTTCGTAATCACCGCAGAGGCGATTCGACAGAATTGCCGAAACGCAGATTAATACGCTGTATCCTTTGCACAGATATTTGGCGATATCTGCCTGACGAAATCTCTTCCATCATGTTACCACGCAACAGATTCGTGGGACGCCTGAGATAAATCTCTAACCGCTGCATCAACGATCCTAAGGAGGATTCTGTTTGGTAGTAACTGTAGGAATCGAACCTACGACATGTTGTATGTAAAACAACTGCTCTACCGTCTGAGCTAAGTTACTATTGTTTGGAGCAGATAGAGGGAATCGAACCCTACTCTGCGCAGCTTGGAGGGCTGGCGTATGAACCCGTCATATTACCTGCATGAGAATTTAACCGTAGATTAACCAGAGGGTTAGACCTTATTATCTGGAGTCGCGTATCGGATTTTAACCGATCTTAAAACGGGTTTGCAATCCGTTGCATAGTCACTCTGCCAACGCGGCTTTCTGGAGGGTCTTGAGGGATTCAAACCCCCGACTTTTTGATTCGTAGTCAAAATTTCTGTTCACTGAATTAAAGACCCATTATTGGTTGCGAAGAATCAGATTTGAACTGATGACCGTCAGGGTATGAACCTGCTGCTCTACCGGACTGAGCTATTCCGCAATAATTGGTGGGGATGGAAAGAGTCGAACTTTCATATTCTTGATTCCAAATCAAGTCGCCGTCCACTTGGCACCACACACTGAAATTCTGGCGGGACTATGGAGAATTGAACTCCAATAAACGGATCGACAATCCGCCGTAATTACCTTTATACGATAATCCCAAGGGCACGACTCTCACGCACCTAGTATTTCGTCTTATATCCCGCATAACACATACTGCGGTTTTCCCATCCCGAATGGGTTCTGGCGGGTAATCGAGGATTCGAACCTCGGGAGCCGGTATTAGCGACTCTAGGGTTTAGCAAACCCCTGCAATCGACCTCTCTGCCAATTACCCATGTTCGTTGAAAGTTTCCAAACCACATTTAACGGTGGGGTAGAACCTAGCTTTCATGTCACAGACAGGTTTTATCCTTCTTTAAAGAATCTTGGTGGAGCGGGTAGGATTCGAACCTACATGTCCGAAGACGCCGGGGTTACAGTCCGGTACAGATGCCAGTTTCTGCATCCTCTCCAATAATCTTATTATATCACATGTTTTCTTCTCTGCAACATTCCCTATCTTGTCGTAGGGTTATTGTTCTGGTGGATACACATGGGACTTGAACCCATAACCTTCGCCTTGCAAGGGCGTTGCTCTCCCAATTGAGCTAGTGACCCATAAATTCTTTGGTATTCCGTAGGGGTTTCGATCCCCTTTCTAGTGAGTGAAAGTCACTTGATTTAGCCACTAATCTAACGGAATATTGGACTGCGCTGCTATAACTTTCAAAGCGTTAGCTCCAGTATAGCACTGTTTTATGTCATTCAGACCTGACATTATCCCGATTTTTGTTGTAGCTATCAAACTACTTCTCATCATACAGACTCGGAAAGTGTCTGTATTATCTGCTGATTAGGCAGAACATCTTTGGCTCCGTAGATAGGATTATCTACCTTCCTTTAGGTAACGTTCTCGACGTTTTTCTGGTGTGTAGTTTCTTCGCTTACTCTCTGCCCAGTTTTTTAATAAACTGGCGCGCTTCTCTTCGTCTGTGTAAAACTTCTTCCAGGGTTTGCGGGCATCACCTACGTTACATTTTAAGTGACTAAATGCAATATTCTCAAGGTCGAAAAATAAACCAACAGGGTCTTCACTGTCCAGCCAAGGAATTTTATGCTCAATTGAGAAATTATCTCTTGTCATTTGTTTACCACATCTATAACAAGAACATTGCTCTGTTTTCTGAATTAGCGACCACAGAATATCTTTAGACAGTCTGTGTTGTGCAGTACTTGGATTCATACCTAATTGTTGGGATTTCTTGTGTGTCATCAACTCTCCTAGAGGTTAGATTTCTAAATGCACCATATCTTGGAATCGAACCAAGCTTGAGAACCGTTAACAGCGGTTTGCCTTACACCTTGTCGGCCTATATGGTATTTGTTTATTCAATGTTTGTAATTATATCACGATTTTTGTCTTTGTCAAGATACCCTAGTAAAATAAAGGGTTATTTGGCAGAGGGCGTGTGATTCGAACACACAACCTGCGGGATCAAAACCCGTTGCGCTACCAATTGCGCCAGCCCCCAACATTTATTCTTTTACCGTCCCAAGTTCAACACACAAATCGTAGTACTTGTCAATTTTTAGTTCTTTGTTTTTGATAGCTTCTCTATCGAAACCATCACATATAAATCCACAACTTCTTGCGGCAAATACTGCGCCCATCATATCGTTAAGTTCTAGCTCTAAACTTTTTTGATTACTTAAACCATCAGGATCATTCGGATCGCGACTATCATTACCAAACTGAATGCATTTCATAGCAGCAGTTGCTACTTCAAGAGCTTCTTCAGCAATTTTTTGCAAGTAATATTGTCGTTTATCCATTCTGAGATTCCTTTGGTTTCCATAGTTTAGCATACTTTAAGACGTTTGGAACAACATCTTTACCGTTATCTAACCATACAGCACAAGACTTTTTACCATCTAGAGTTTTGTTTTCATGCCAAAGAGTTACTTTTGGTAATTGAATGATTTTTTCAAACTCTTTCTGATTTACTTTTAGAACGACTTTTCTAAAAGAAAGTCTAAGCCATTCATCGTAATCAGGAACAGGATTAGATACTAAATGATGCCCAAGAACTGCATGAGCTACAAGAGTAGGCGTCATGTAGTCTGGAAATTCATCTAAAACAGCAATATAAAGTTTCATTGTATCCTTTCAATCTAACCAAACCCAGCATTTTCCTCTAATCACATTAGCTACAATATCTGCACTCAGGTTTAATGCTTTAGCTATTTTTCTCTTCCCAAACTTTTTAGGAATATACATATGTCTTATTTGCAACACTAGCTCTTCCGTCAAAACAGAATTTACTCTATGAAGTCTAACGCTTTCACCAGATTAGCTTGAGAGGCAAAAATGTTTCTTAAAATATACAAAACATGATGAATGTATATTTTGAGTAACACTTGGTAGGTCATGAAGGATTCGAACCTTCAACTCTTCCCTTAAAAGGGGAATACTCTAACCATTGAGTTAATGACCTATTGGTACCCTCTGGTGGGATTGAACCACCGACCAACGCCTTATCAAGACGCTGCTCTACCTCTGAGCTAAGAGGGTATTTGTTTTGTGCTTCTGCATCTAATCAGAATGTACGGTATTGTATCAGGATTCACTGACCAATGCAACTGTACTGAATCAAATTCTGAACCAGATACTTTATATACATCTTCCATATTATCTGCAGAATGGAAGCTATAGATTGTATCTCCAGCTTTGATTTCATTTCTAGCAAGATGAACAAAACAACCTGAAATAGTCATCATACGCTCAATCTCTTTGTTTAGATATTTTGCAGAAGTAAATATTCCAACTCTGTTCATACTAGTTCCCATACAATTATGTCACCTTTGTACTCTGACTTGATGATGGATTCTATCACATCCCAGTCTCCACCGCCTAATCCAGCACCGATCTTAGGGATATTAAGCTGATGACCGTAGAGTTTTGCACGAATGTTTAATATATAAAAACAATGTGCTACAGCGTCATAGTTTACATGACGTTTATTAGTCCCATAGAAATCCTGAGTAAAACAGTTGGTTACTACAAGATTTGGTTCTGTAAACACCTCATTATCGGACGTAGAACAGAATTGAACTTGACCCAACAGCCCACTAGTGTTGTTGTTAAATTCAACCCACTTTTGTACTTTTTTAAGATAAGTGCTATAAACAAGAGGATATTTTTCACGAATAGCTTTAGCTACACCAGAACCCATGACACCCTGACAGTTTACACCGTGAGCAATTACCCCTGATGTAACATCTAGAAGGTTACCTTTGCGGTATTCAATCATCAGTCTTCCTTGGGTTTCTTGTTAGATTTATTCCAAGCAGCGTTACGCTTCAGACGCTCTGCAGCGTTTGCTTTTAGGTTAGCTTGATGCTTTAGCCAAGCTTCTCTGTTGGTTTCCAGTTCTTTATTGTACATCAGATTTCCTTTCTTGTGTTAAGAAGATAACTTACAGCAGGAATCCGAACTTTCCGGGCCATGCAATGTAAGTTATCTAAAGTGGCGAGCGCCCTTCGATTCGAACGAAGCTGAAAGTGATTTGGAGTCACGATTGGTCGCCAAGACCGACACCCTTTACTATAATCGAAAGAAGTTGTTTAACTTCTGACTTGACTGAAGTATACACCCAAAAAGAAACTCATGTCAAGTACCTGACTGAACTGTAGGGTTACTCAGAACCCATGAGAGTCATCCTCCAAGTCAACTTCACTAAATCTAGGTAAAGTTCTCCCTGTAGGGCTCTTCAAGTGATTGATATCAATTTCCGTAGCTGCGTCTACTTCTTCATAGAAGTCACCTGTATCAAAGCAATCGTCACAGGTTTCACTATTATTAAACGCAGTGAGTCTATAATGCTCACCGCAGGATTCACATTTGGGCATATATTATCCAAGTCCTTTGCAATAACTATAAAAAGCCGCTTACGGTTACGGCAAGTCCCCGTCTGGTACGAAAGGAAAGGAAAATACCAGAGCGTAACTTCGAAATTTACCGTCATAGGATCAATAAGCTATTCGGCAAGCTAATAAGGTGTAAAACCTTAAGAATTACCTTTTAAGGTTGATTCCTACTAAGATAAGCAAATTATAACATAATTGTCAATAGTATTCAAAATTCATATAGTTATTGCCTACTCTTACGGTTTACACCGTAATCGCGTATCTATTTATCAACTTTACGAAATATACCTTCATTTCATTCTCAGCTTGCCTTGCTCTATTGATATCATCGTAAGTCTCTTTACGGTCAACCCCTTGGATTCTATAGTGCATTACGTACTTGTACTGATCGGTTGGGTGAATTTGAACCTTCAGGTAGTTGTTCAGATTGTTTATCGCTTCAGTAACCTTAGAATATTCATTACGAATAATTGCTAGCAGGTTACTAGCTGAGTTATCCTCTAAATTAAGATTCTTGTGTAGAATCCTATAAGAATTCGGTAGTTCCCTTTGGTGCAGTAGAGTCCAAGCTAAGTTATCCAGCTTGATCTTTCTTTTTACTTTATGCACTGGATCATATATCGTAACAGAACCGCTTTCATCAGGGATCAGCTTTCTTCCAGATTTCTTAACGGAAATAACTCCAGTTTCCTTGTTGTAGTCCAGTAACTCAAGTAATCTAGATACAGGGATCGCTTTTTCGGTTGTAGTTTCCATAAAATTCCTTTCAAATCATATACTTAGGTAAAACTAGTATGTGTTTTTAGTATACCACAGTTGTCAAGATTTGACTTGTATGGTATACTATGTTTTTGTGTACAACTTTTAAGGAGAAAATATGAATGTACTGAGTTTATTTGATGGCATGTCTTGTGGTCAAATTGCTTTGAATAAGATTGGCAAAAAACCAACCAAATATCATGCATCGGAAATTGATAAACATGCAATTTCGGTGACAATGAAAAACTTCCCGGACACTATCCAAGTTGGGGATGTGACAAAACTAGATACAAAGTCCTTGGGCAAAATTGATTTACTAATTGGAGACAGCCCTTGTCAAAGCATTAGTAATTTGGGTGATGGTAGTGGTCTGGATGGTAAAAGTGGCTTGTTTTATGAATACGTCAGATGCTTGCGAGAAGTTTCCCCGAAATACTTCTTGCTGGAAAACGTAGTAGGTAACAAGAAAGCTATTGAAACGATCAGCAATGTTGTAGGGGTAGAGCCTGTGCTATTTAATAGCAACCTAGTGTCTGCTCAAAATAGAGCAAGGTACTATTGGACAAATATAAAATTTGAACTCCCTGCTGACAAAGGAATTTTTCTAAAAGATATTCTTGATGAAAATCCAGCCGATACTTGCAAGTTGACAGAAGGAAGACTTCGTTGGTTGCTTAGCGAAAAAGGTCAACTTTGTATTAAGAAAAAATATGCAACTGTTGACCCTCAAAAAGCAAGCTGCCTAACCGCCCGAAGTGATGCCTCCTGGAACTGCAATTACGTAACAAGAAACGGAGAAATCACAAAGCTAACTTGCGAAGAGTACGAAAAGCTGCAAACTGTCCCTGTCGGTTATACCAACTCTGTAAAATCATCTGAGAGATACAAGATGTTAGGTAACAGATGGACAGTTGACGCAGTAGCACATATCTTTAGTTACATGGAGATTTAATATGACATTTATTGCACGAGTAGATAAACAGAAGGCCATTTTGCTACGTAAACTAGGCTGGGGTTATGAGGATATCGCCAAGGAGTTGAACTGTACTAGAGATTGGTGTTGCAAGAATCTCAAAGGTTTAGACCGAGATATTGAGCTTATGAAGAAAGCTTATGAACTTGTGAAAGGACAAAATGACTAAAACAGTAGAAGTCCTAGACAGTCTCATGGGATCAGGCAAAACACATGCTATTATTGACTACATGAGCAAACACCAAGATAAACCTTGGCTATATATCTCACCAATGCTTGAAGAGGTTGATCAGCGTGTCCCCGCCCGCGCGGTCGAGCTTGGATTAGATTTCTTTGTACCGGAAGAAGACGAGGTGAATACTAAGTCTGAGAATTGTTTAAAAGCTTTGCAGAAAGGTATGAATGTCTGCTGTACTCACAATCTGATGTATAAGTTTACAGCAGATCATCTGAATGCTATCAAAAAGAACGGTTACAATGTTGTATCTGATGAAGAACTAAATTTAATCAATGGGCACGGCCTAACCAAAGCTGATGCAGATTTTCTAATAGACAACAATCTAATCGCAATTGATCACGAGTCGGGGGCTGTTGAGTTCTTAGATAAGAAAATGAGTCTTGCCGCCAGATATGGGGAAATCAAGGCTTTAGCTGATCTTGGTATGCTTTACGCTGCGAAGAGAAGTACTAGATTCATGGTTGTGCAGTTGTCGCCTAAAATTATTGACTGCTCAGAGAGATTTATTCTTCTTACTTACAACTATAAAAACAGCTTAATGCAGACGTTCTTGGAGTTACACAATTACGAGTACAAAGAGTTCAATGAAGTTACATTATTTAAAACTGAGGATGAGATCAAGAAAGATTTATTGGAGCGAATTGAGTTTGTGGAGACTCCATCTGTTAAGAAAATTCAAGGAAAATACACCTTAAGTAAATCTTGGTGGGTAAATGCCACAAAGGAAGAGAGGAAAGAGATATCCAAGTGCATACAAGCTTGCATGAAAACAACAGAGGTTGGGCGTAGGGGTATGTTCTATACTTTACCAAAAGATTATGCTTCAAAAACAAAAGGCTTCGAAACAAGATGGGTTGGTAATGAACCCACTGTCGGTGAAGATGGAGAAATTGACGAGATGACTAGAACATTTATTGCTTGCAATGCTAGAAGCACTAATAAGTACGCAGATAAAGAGTTAGCAGTTCAGGCTTATAACTTATTCCCAAATCAATCTGTAAAGGCTTTTATCCAAGGACAAGGTAAGGTTGTGGATGATGATGTGTTTGCTCTGAACATGATGCTTCAGTGGTTATTTCGAGGGTGCATCAGAAAGAAAGGCACTGAGAAACTAAAAGTCGCAATACTAAGTAAGCGAATGTCAGTGTTATTCAAGGACTGGTTGATGAAAAGTCAGTGATGTTTCCCCACTAGGTGGATACGCGAGCACAAAAACCCTTTATAAATCAACAGCTTACACACGTACTCCTTAAGATTAAAGAAGAAAAAACTTCTGACATTTGAGAATATACTTTTTTTACCCTTATAGTAAAGTATAGTAAAAGTTCAACCAAAGAAAGGAACTTATGATCGAAACACAACAATGTAAAGTTGATAACACAACTGTAGTTAAAACACAACAAACTTTTTGGGTTTACTTAGATGCAGAATCCGAGCTAGAAGATTTGGAGCTACCAGCGGAGTCTGGTGAGCTAGATTCTGACTAAGAGAATCTTTGTTTTTTTATTGTTTTATAATTAAATAAGGAAATAGCTTGGTATTGGACGGTTGACTCTTCGCTATGCGAAGGTTATTCTGTCCAGATATACCTGCAGATGCTATTTGCAAATATAAATACTACGTGGTATAATCTACACATGAACCATAGACAGGTTCCAATGTCTAACAAATATCAGAAAGGATAAATATGAAAAAACAAATTAGTGAATATAGCTTTCATGAATTCCTGCAGGATATCGTGACTGGGAAAC
>OGVG01000055.1_pt1 | contig 14990 bp, 15 predicted proteins | sample 1575691 | NCBI WGS metagenome assembly OGVG01 (sample SAMN07581545, study PRJEB24739) | freshwater metagenome | reverse complement strand
ATCCATCAAATATTGAAATTTATGATTTCTTGAAATCTAAAAACAGAGAAAATGTAGACAGTTTTGATATTTTTAAAATTGATGAAAATACGCTGAAAAAACAAAGTAAAAAAGAAGAAAAACAACAAGAAGTTTTAGCCACTTTAAAACAAGAATTCCAGCAATTTCTGTTGGTTTATAAACCAGCAGAAGCCCATTTACAAAGTCTAGACTCACAATTGCAAGAAAAATGTAGAAAAAAATTCTACTTTTAAAAAATTCAGTTCTCATAATTATTTAGATGCTTTGACTTCGTCGAATCTAAAGATTTCAGCATGACAAAGTGTGCAAAAATCTAATTTAAAAATTTAAACACAGAGAAACAGAGCTTGTTTCACAGAGTTCACAGTATGCTCTGTGTTTTCGCTGTGCCTCTGTGTTTAAACAACTTCCTCATCATCAAAATATTCAAACAAGAAATCGTTATATGGAAATCTTGAAATATGAATTTTATGAACCTCATCGTAAATCATTTTCTTCATTTCTGGAAAATTCTCTTTAGATAAAGCCGAAATGAAAACGGTAGGATATTTAGATTTTGCCATCCATGTTTTTTTCCATTCTTCTAGAGAAATGTTCTTTTTGGTAGCTGGAGTTAAATCATCTTCGTCTTTTTTCTCATAAGCAAAAGCATCTATTTTATTGAAAACCATAATCATAGGCTTCTGATGCGCATTGATTTCCATGAGAATTTGATTCACAGAATCAATGTGATCTTCGAAACTTTCGTGAGAAATATCTACTACATGAATCAGCAAATCAGCCTCGCGAACTTCATCAAGCGTAGATTTGAAAGATTCTACCAACTGAGTCGGCAATTTTCTAATGAAACCAACCGTATCTGTCAATAAAAATGGTAAGTTTCCAATCACCACTTTACGAACGGTAGTATCTAGCGTTGCAAAAAGTTTATTTTCTGCAAAAACTTCAGATTTAGAAAGCGCATTCATCAAGGTAGATTTTCCTACGTTGGTATATCCTACCAATGCAACTCTCACCACTTTTCCACGATTATTTCGTTGAGTTGCCATTTGTCTATCAATGGTTTTCAACTTTTCTTTTAGAAGCGTAATTCTATCACGAATAATACGTCTATCAGTTTCAATTTCGGTTTCACCAGGACCACGCATTCCGATTCCTCCTTTTTGACGTTCAAGGTGCGTCCACATTCTGGTTAATCTTGGTAAAAGATATTGATATTGAGCGAGTTCCACTTGAGTTCTTGCGTAAGAAGTTTGAGCTCTTTGTGCAAAAATATCGAGGATAAGATTGGTTCTATCGAGGATTTTCACTTCCATTTCTCTTTCTAAATTTTTCAATTGAGAAGGTGAAAGTTCGTCATCAAAAATAACGGTTCCTATTTCGTTTTCTTTCACAAAATTTTTGATTTCTTCTGCTTTTCCGCTTCCTACAAAGGTTCTAGAATCTGGTTGAGATAATTTTTGCGTAAAGCGTTTTTCTACAGTTGCACCTGCAGTATAAGCAAGAAATTCTAACTCATCGAGATATTCGGTAAGTTTTTCTTCGTCTTGATGCTGTGTAATTAAGCCTACTAAAACGGCTTTTTCGTATTGATGTTCTTTTTTTTCGAGCATAAGGTTTACTGACTACATTATTTTACAAAGGTAATATATATTCACCTATCATAGAGATTTTGAGAATTTCCATTTTAAAATCAATAAAAAAACGGTGATGGCGATAGAAATACTGTTGGTCACCATCATAGAAATGCTGTCTTTTACCACACCATAATACAACCAAAGCACACTGCTGATGATTCCTATAATACAAGTGAGTAAAGAGATTTCTTCGGCTGATTTTTCCTTGAATATTTTAACGATTTGAGGGATAAAAAGCGCAGAGGAAATTCCACCAGCTATAAACCCAAAAACTTCTGGATTGATATTCATGTTTTTCTTTCAAAGAAAATTTCTTTTCTCCAAAAGAACATTTCAAGGTTTAAAGAATCTTTTATAAAATTTACTTTTCAGAATATTTCCACTTGAGCAAAAGCATGATAACTGCTGATATACAAACCACTACATTGGTAAGAATTACAGAAGGAAGCTTTTTCCAAATTCCGTAAACCAACCAAATTAAAGTACTGGTTACCACAATCATAAAAGACGTTACAGAAATATCTTTCACCGATTTAGACTTCCAAGTTTTAAAAATTTGCGGAACAAAGGTAATGCAAGACAATGTTCCTGCAATCAAGCCGAGAATTTCTGGGTTAAAATTCATTTGATAATGTGTTAATATGATGATGAGTTGATATGATGATTTTTTTAATTCAAATTTGCGAATTTTTTCAAAATCTTCATCAAATCTACTCAATATCAAACTATCAGTCCCAATCTTCGGCAACAAATTTCATGGCTTGTCCATTTTTATTTTTCAAAGTCAAAAAATGTCCTTTTACTTGATATTTAGTTATCGTAGGTAATAATTTCCCGAAGTTTTCTTCTAATTTCATGTTTCCGTCACAATACATCATGGTAGAACCAACTCCTGAGAAATGTATTCTGTGATTATTTTTCAGTTTTACAGAGAAAAAAATACTGTTGCAGCCCATTTTTGCGCCACCTCCTTTTTCAAAGTGAGTTAGGTCTATATATGCTTTTTTCTGAATGAGTTCTTCCTTGGTAAATCCTTGAAATTCAACCAACATCCACTTTCTTTTCAGAGAAGAAACTTCTTTCTGTGGAGCAAAACTCATCATAAAAAATGAAATTGATAATAAGCTGATTATAAAAAAACGTGTTTTCATCATAGGTAATTTGTAACAGACCAGTCAAATTATATACCAATTTTCAAAAATCGCTTTTAATTCATACATTTACCCATAAAATTTTTTAGATCAATGAAAAGAATATTTTTACTATTCACATTCCTATTGAGCTTTGCACAAATGCGTGCAGACGAAGGAATGTGGCTGATGATGCTCGTAAAGAGATTAAACGGAAAAGACTTGCAAAAACAAGGTCTTAGATTGACTGCAGAAGAAATTTATTCTGTAAACAACTCTAGCCTAAAAGACGCCATCGTACAGTTTAATGGTGGTTGTACCGCAGAAGTAGTTTCTAAAGAAGGTTTGCTTTTCACTAACCATCACTGTGGTTATGATGCTATTGCAGCACTTTCTACGCCAGAAAAAAATTATTTAAAAGATGGTTTCTTCGCCATGAACAACAAAGAAGAACTTCCTGCAAAAAATCTTTATGTGAGATTTTTAGTAAGAATGGATGATGTAACGGCTAGAATTAACGGGAAACTTAATCCTCAAATGTCTGCTGACGAAAGACGCGCCGTAATCGATGCAGAATACAAAGCCATCCAAAAAGAAAATTCAGAAAATGGTAAATATACTGTAGTAGTAAGAGATTTCTTCAGTGGAAATGAATTCTACTATTTCGTATATCAAGATTATAAAGACGTAAGATTAGTAGGAACTCCTACAGAATCTATCGGTAAATACGGTGGAGATACTGATAACTGGGAATGGCCAAGACACACTGGTGACTTCTCTGTTTTCAGAATTTATGGTGATGCTAACGGAAATCCTGCAGAATATTCATTAAACAACGTTCCATTAAAACCTAAATATCACCTTCCTGTTTCTATGAAAGGAGTAAAACCTGGTGATTTCACCATGATTATGGGTTATCCTGGTAGAACTAACAGATATTTAACTTCTTATGGAATCAATCAATTGGTGACTAAAGATTATATCGGTTGGGTAGATGCTTCTAAATCTGCAATGGATGTGATGAAGAAGTACATGGACAAAGACACTCAAATCAGATTAGATTACGCTTCTCAATACGCTTCTGTAGCAAACTACTGGAAAAATAGAGCTGGAACCATAGAATCTGTAAACAAAAACGGAACAGTTGCAGACAAACAAAAAGTAGAAGCTAAATTCCAAGAATGGGCAAACTTAGCAGAAAACAAAGCTACTTACGGAAATGTTCTTTCAGAAATCGAAGCATACTACAAATTGATTGCTGATAGAAATTTAGAAAGAAACTACGCTACCCAATTCCAAAGAAATGCTAAATATGCAGTTCTTCCTTACAGAATTGGTGCAGCTCTTAAATCTTATATTGAGCAAAACGAAGCAGGAAAAGCAGCTATGAAAGCAAGAGTTCTTGCTGGTGTAGAAGCTTCTTACGATGGTTTCCACCCAGTAGTAGAAAAAGATATGTTACAAACTTTACTTTCTCTTTATAAGAACAAAGTACCGTTTGATTATCAACTTCCGGTGATGAAATATTCTAATCCAGCAGAATTAGCAAACCAAGCAGACTCTTCTATTTTCAGCACCAAAGAATCTCTACTTAAATTCATCGAAAATCCTAGTTTAGCTGTTTTAGAAAATGATCCGCTTTACAAATTCTCAGGAATTATGGTGGCAGAAGCTATGATGTTTGGAGACAAATATGTAAAAGCTGATGACCAATTTGCTAAAAACACAAGATTATACTTTGACGGCCTTAGAAAATCTATGCCAGAAAAAGAATTCTATCCAGATGCTAACTCTACTATGAGAGTAACTTTCGGTAAAGTAGATAGATTACCAATCAGAAAAGACAGACAATATTATGGCGTAAAAGATAACTTCTATACTGATATGAAAGGTATGGTGGCTAAATACAAAAAAGGCGACGCAGAGTTTGACTTACCACAAAGATTGTTAGATTTATACAAGAAAAAAGATTTCGGTCCATACAAAGACAAAAAAGGTTACATGCCTGTAAACTTCTTATCAGATAATGATATTACAGGTGGAAACTCTGGTTCTCCTATCTTAAACGGAAATGGTGAATTAATTGGTCTTGCTTTCGATGGTAACTCTGAAGCACTTTCAGGAGATATCGTTTTCGAAAAACAATGGCAAAAAACCATCAACCTAGATGTAAGATTCTTACTTTGGGTAATGGATAAATATCACGGAGCTGGTTATTTATTAAACGAAATGACTATCAGAAAATAAGGCAACTTTGTTGCTTCTAAAATTAACCTCGGAGAAATTTCTTCGAGGTTTTTTATTACTTTTCAATCGGTTTAGTTTTTAAAAAACTTTTATAAAAACTCAAATTTTCTTATTTTTAGGAAATCATAATTTTTAAACGTTTCTTTTTTCTCAAAATTCATAAAAATGACAAAGGATTACATCACTTTTGAAGCAGAAATTAAGCAAAATGGCACTATGAATGCTGCCTTTGTAGACTTTCCTTTCTCTACAGAAGAATTGTTTGGCAAAAAAGGTCAAGTAAAAATCAAAGCTTTGCTTGACGAAAAAGTAGAATACAGAGGAAGCCTTGCCAAAATGAAAAGTGATTGTCATCTACTGGGATTAACACAAGAGGTGAGAAAACAACTCGGGAAAAATTTTGGCGATAAGGTTACGGTGAAACTTTGGCAAGACCAAGAAGAAAGAATTGTAGAAATTCCTGATGATGTTTTAGAAATTTTCGAATAGAATAAAGAGGCTTTTGAAATGTATCAAAAAATGTCTTACACGCATCGGAAAGAATTCATGAGATGGATTACTGAAGCCAAAAAACCAGAAACCAGAGAAAATCGAAAGGTAAAATTGATAGAAATGATTTTAGCAGGTAAAAAAGGAATATAACTTAAATATAAACGCGTATGAAATTAAAAAAACTTTTCCATTGGACGGTTATTGCTCCTATTCTAGCTTGGGTTATTTATTTTTTAACTCCCGATTCAGACAGTACAGTTATTTTAATGCTTTGTGGCGTTTTTTTAATGTTGAGTGTATTTTCTGCAGTTCACCATTCAGAAGTCATCGCACATAAAATTGGCGAACCTTTTGGAACCATTGTCCTGGCGATTTCCATTACAATTATAGAAGTAGCGCTAATTATTTCGCTTATGACAGCAGGAGGAAAAGAAACATCACATCTCGCCAGAGATACTGTTTTCGCAGCGGTAATGCTTATTTTAAACGGTGTTTTAGGTTTAAGTTTATTGGTAGGAAGTGTGAAATTTCACGAACAGTTTTTTGCGAGAACTTCTGCCAATTCCCTACTCGTTTCTTTGATTGCTATTTTAGTTCTTACCCTTATTCTTCCTAATTTTACGACCAGTATAAATGGTCCTGTTTATACGCAACCTCAATTGATTTTTGTTTCTATAGCTTGTCTCACCATTTACAGCACATTTTTATTGGTTCAAACCGTGAGACACAGAAATTATTTCTTACCCAATAACAAAGAAGAAGTCGTTTCTGTTCCTACAGCTAAAGAAAGTATTCTGAGTTTTATTACCTTATTGGTATGTCTCGGAATAGTAGTATTAATGGCAAAAAAACTATCTACACCTATAGAAACCATCATTAGAAACGCAGGATTGCCACAATCTTTGGTCGGAGTCATCATTGCAGCAGTAATTTTATTACCAGAAGGAATCGCTTCCATTAAAGCAGCTAGAAAAGATGATTTACAGACCAGCCTCAATCTTTCTTTAGGCTCCGCATTGGCTTCTATAGGACTTACCATTCCTGCGGTTGCAGTGGTGTGCAGTATTTTTGATTTAGACCTTGTTTTAGGATTAGATTATAAATCGATGGTTTTGCTGGGATTGTCTATTTTTATCACCATGTTATCGCTAAGTCGAGGAAAAACCAACATTCTTTACGGTGTAGTTTTACTCGTGAACTTAGCAGCTTATATTTTTACTGTAATTTATCCTTAATTGATATGAAAACCTACGAAACCGAAAGACTTTTACTCAAACCTACAGATTTAGAGGATGCCGAATTTATTCTTCAACTTTTAAATTCTGAAAGTTTCATCAAATATATTGGAGACAGAAACGTAAGAACCATAGAAGACGCCGAAAACTACATTCGCAATAGATGTTTTCCTCAGTTTGAAAGACTAGGTTACGGAAGTTTCACCGTAATTCTAAAGGAAGATTCTTCTAAAATGGGAACTTGTGGAGTTTACGCTAGAGAAAATACCGATAATGCTCCTGATATTGGCTTTGCTTTTTTGCCAGAGTTTGAAGGAAAAGGTTATGGCTACGAAAGTGCCCATTTTATGAAAAATTTGGTTAAAAATGATTACGGAATTAAAAAATTGGGCGGAATTACGGTAGAATACAACCACGCTTCCAGAAAATTATTAGAAAAACTAGGTTTAAAATTCCAAAAAAAATTCTTCATGGATGGTGATCCAGAAGAATTATTGTATTTCGAAGCTGATTTATAAAGATTACTTCAAAATCTGAGCTGCGTGATTTTTGGTTTCTACTTTTTCGATGACTTCTGTGCAAACAGAATTTTCATCAAATAAAAAGGTAGTTCTCACGATTCCCATGAATTCTTTGCCCATGAATTTTTTGAGTTGCCACACCCCAAATTTTTCACAAACTTCATGGTTTTCATCAGCTAATAAATCATATTTAAACCCGAATTTATCATGAAATTTCTTTTGATTTTTCACAGGATCTGCAGAAATTCCCAAAATTGTAAAACCTTGTTTCGTTAAGTATTCTATATTTTCATTAAGGTTACAAGCTTCTGCTGTACAACCTGGCGTATTGGCTTTCGGATAGAAGAAAACCACCAATTTTTTTCCTTTGAAATCTGAAGATTTAACCAGATTTCCGTCTTGATTATCCAATTGAAACGTAGGAAGTGTATCACCTATTTTTAACATAATTGTAAAATTTTAGATTATAATTTAAAACACTCTAACTTGATTAAGAAATTGAGATAACTAAGTTTCAAATAAATTTGAAAGGTTACAATCAGCTTAATCTGCAAAATCAGCGAGAGTTTCTTATTTTTGCTCAAATTTACAGAAAATGACCAAGAAAGAGCGTGCAAAAATAGTAATGACTGAGTTAGAAAAAATCTATCCCGAAGTTCCTATTCCACTGAACCATAGAAATGCTTATGAACTATTGGTTGCTGTTGCACTTTCTGCACAAACTACTGATAAAAAAGTAAATGAAGTCACTCCCAAATTGTTTTCTGTAGCTCCCAATCCAGAAAAAATGGTAGCATTAGAAGAAGCTGAAATCAAGGAATTGATTAAAGAAATAGGACTTTCTACCACCAAAGCCAAAAATCTAAAAATTATGGCCAATCAACTTCTGGAAAGACATAACGGCGAAGTTCCCTCTAACTTTGAAGATTTAGAAAATTTAGCAGGAGTAGGTCATAAAACGGCGAGTGTAGTGATGAGTCAGGCTTTTGGAGTTCCTGCTTTCCCAGTAGATACACACATTCATCGATTGATGAAACAATGGAAATTAACCGAAGGGAAAAACGTGGTTCAAACCGAAAACGATGCTAAAAAACTTTTCCCTAAAGAAACTTGGAATAAACTTCACCTTCAAATCATTTTCTACGGAAGAGAATATTCTCCAGCCAGAGGAAATCAGGAAAATGATTACCTCACGAAAATGCTTTTTGAGAAATAAAAAAACCGCAGAATTCTGCGGTTTATATTTTTACTGTTTCTTTGCCCAAAGTTCCATCTTCCTTTCTAAAACGGATAATGGAAGACATCCTTGGTTCAGAATTTCATCATGGAATTTAGCCAAACTAAATTTCTTACCAAGTTCTTTTTGATATTTGGCTCTTAATTCTAAAAATTTAAGCGAACCGATTTTGTAACCTAATGCTTGTCCCGGAATCGCCATATAACGCTCAATTGCTGCGGTTGCACCTTCTTCAGAATCAGAAATATTGTTCAGATAATATTGAATCGCTTCTTCTCTGGTCATTTTCCCTGTGTGAATTCCTGTATCTACCACCAATCGAACTGCACGTAACATTTGATCACTTAAATAACCCATTTTTTGATAAGGATCGGTGTACAAACCAAACTCTGGCCCTAAAGTTTCGGTATAGTGCGCCCAACCTTCTCCATAAGCTCCAAACCAACCAAATCTCATGAATTTAGGAATTTCCATATTTTCCTGTTGAAGCGAAACTTGATAATGATGTCCTGGAATAGCTTCGTGCAGGAATAAAGATTCGAAACCATTGGTTACATTATATTGAGTAGCATCTGGAATAGGTGTGTAAAAAATTCCCGGTCTGCTTCCATCTGCAGAACCCGGTTTGTATTCTGCACTTGCACTTGCTTCTCTAAATTTTTCTGTTCTTCTGATTTCAAACGGTGTTTTAGGAGATTGACTAAACATCGTTGGAAGCTTTGGTTCTATTTTCTTTAAAATACCATTAAACGCGGAAATTACTTCTTCTGGCGTTTTATAAGGCATTGATTTTTTGTCCGTTTTTAGGCTTACTAAGAATTGTTCGAGTGTTCCTTTGAAACCTAATTGAGTTTTTACTTTCTCCATTTCTGCTCTTAACATCGCTACTTCTCTCAACCCAATTTTATTGATTTCATCAGGAGTAAGATTAGTGGTTGTCCAAGATTTTGCGAGATAAGTATAAATATTGCTTCCATTTGGAATAGCGTTAATTCCATCTGTATTTCTCGCTTTTGGCAAATATTCTTTTTCTAGAAAATCACCCATTCTTGTGTAAGCAGGAATAATTTTCGTTTTGATGGCGTTTTGATAAAGTACGGTGTACTTTTGTTTATCCGCAGCAGAAAAACTGGCTGGAATTTTTTTGATAGGGCCGTAAAAAATATTTTTATCAAAATTTTCAGAAATAATTTCTTCACCTCTCATTTGAGGAATCATTTTCACCACCAGTTTTTTTGGAAGCATGATATTTTGTTTCATTCCATCTCTGAAATTCTTTTCGGCAGTATTCATCCAAACGGCAAAAGCATCTATTCTTTTCAAGAAATTATCATAATCTTTAGTCGTTTTAAACGGTTGATTTCCATCTCCACTTCCTAACAATGGAAAATCTAAGGGCAAACCTTCAAATTGGTTAAAAGGCATCAGTTCTGGATGATACGCATACTTTTCAATTTTATCTTTTAAGGTAAAATCTAAAACATCATAAACGGTTTTATCTTTATCAGAAAGAGATTCATAATCAAGAGTTTGCAACTTTTTTTGAGTTTCGGTATAGAAACCGATTTCTTTAGAAATAAAATCCTGACTGATAGCATTTGGCAATTGGTCATTATATCTATTATCGCCTTGCATAGTGGCTTCCAGAGGAAACATTTTCAGGTAACCTTCATAATATTTAGAAGAAATGCTGTCTATGTTGGCTTCGGATTTTGGCAAAGCAATGTCTGATTTTTTACAACTGATAACGAAAAGTATCATTGCAAATATTCCTAAAATAGGCGCTCTAAAGAATCTCATTTGTCTTAAATTTTAAACAAAAATATAAATTATCTGTAAATGTGGATTTTAAAATCATTAAAAAATAGTTTTAAAGCATCAAGAGTAATTTTTTTCATAATTTTTTGTAACAAAGTAAAAAATCCCTTACTAATTAATAAAATTTAAAAAATGAAATGGTATAATCTTTAAGCTTTGCTTTATTGTTTTTAGTAACTCTTGCAAACGCACAATCTGCAAACAGATTTTTTTATGAATTAACCTTTAAACCACAGAAAGATTCAGCTAGAACAGAAAAACATATTCTTTTCCTAGACATTACCAAAGATAGATCTATTTACAGAGATCATCTGCAAGTTACACAAGACTCTATTTTAAAAACAACTATAGAAAGTTCTCAAAAATCTGGTATTATGCCAGATATAACTAAAATTATAAAACTACCGAAATTTGGTCACACCATTAGAAAAGTATATCCTATAACAGAAATAAGATATACGGAAAGAATGTTACAAGACGATATTACTTACAAAGAAGCTATCAATTTTAACTGGAAAATAGAATCAGAAAAATCCAAAATTGGAGAATATCAAGCACAAAAAGCTACTACCGAATTTGGTGGCAGAAAATGGACGGCTTGGTTTTCTGAGGATTTACCATTTCAAGATGGACCATATAAATTTTATGGTTTACCAGGGCTTATTGTGAAGATAGAAGACGCTAATCAAAACTACTCTTGGCAATTAAAAGGAAATAAAACCATTGAAAATTGGGAAGAAGAAACTTATGCAGAAAAACTCAATAAACAATTTGGGCAGAGAATAAACAATTTAGAAGTAGATCGCAAAAAATTTGAAACATTATACGCAGACTATAAAAATGATCCTTTTGCTAAAATTAAAGGAAGAATTCCTGCAGAAGCTTTGTCTCAAAAAATGCCAGGACAAGATAAAACCATCGGCGAAGTTTTCAAAGAACAAGAAAAATGGTTAAAAGACGCTATGAATGCAAATAACAATAATATTGAAATTCAAGCAATTGAAGGCAAGCCTAAAAAATAAAATTCCCTTCATATTAAACTTTTGTAACAGAAAACTCGAGGATTCGTCTTCGAGTTTTTTGCATTTTATAAGAGCAAGAATAGACCATTGTGCTGTGGTTTTTAATCCTATATTTGTAAAAAATAATTGTTTGACTTCACAAGAACATCTTGCAAGAATTAGAAAGGTTTTAGATTACATTGACCAACATTTGGACGATGAACTTCCTCTGGAAAAACTCGCAGAAATGGGCTACTACTCACCTTTTCATTTTCATAGAATTTTTCGCGCGGTTACCAGTGAAACTTTGCTAGGTTACATCACCAGAAAGCGTATGGAAAAAGCTGCCATGATGCTTTCTTTGAAAAAAGAAAAATCTTTAGAAGAGATTTTCTTGGAAATAGGATTCAATAGCCATTCTACTTTTGGCAAAACCTTCAAAAAACATTTTGGGATTTCTCCTGCTACTTTTAGAAAAAATTCGCCAGAAAATTTTAAGAAAATTCAAACCATTATCAGCAATATCGGACAAAAAGAAGTCGTTTTCGAGCAATATCTTTACCAACTAGAACAAATGAAATTTTTTATGGAAAATAAAGCCAATATCCAAATAAAAGAAATGCCAGAAATGCAGATTGCATCAGTATTAAGCATAGGTGTGCAAAATATAGGAAACGCTTACAACACCCTTATTTCTTGGGCTATTTCTAAAAATATTTTCCCTAGAGAAAATGTGAAAATGATTACCGTTTATCACGACAGTTTCAAAGTTACTGCTCCCAATAAAGTGAGAATTCACGCAGGAATGTTGCTAGAAGAACCCATCAAAAATGAAGGCGAAGTTTTCCTAGAAATTTTGCCAAAAGGGAAATATATCGTTTCTCGACAAGAAATTACGCTCCCCGAATTCGAAACTGCTTGGAACGCACTTTTCCTTTGGATGAACGAAAACGGACATCAGTTCAGAAAAGAATGTCCTTATGAAATTTACCATAATGATTACCAAGAACACCCTGAAAAAAAGTGTTTGGTAGATTTCTGCATTCCTATTTTGTAATTTTCTACGATTCAGTTTCTATTTTTTACGGTTCAGTAAAACTTATTTCTTTTCGGAAATGAGCAGAGATACCTTTGCTTCATCAAAAACAGAATTATGAAAACTCGCATTTTTACATTAGTCTTTACCTTTGCCTTTACCTTTACCTTAATTGCTCAAATTACCATTTCTGGAAAAGTTTTAGGAAGAAATAACAAACCGCTGAAAGATGTTTCTGTAACGCTGAAAGATACTTATGATGGCGCCACAACAGATGAAACAGGAAATTATAAGTTTGAAACTTCTGAAAAAGGAAGCCAAACCTTGATTTTCTCTCATCCTAAATTTATAGAAATTGAAAAATCTATTCAAATTGAAGAAAAAAACCTTATTCTAAATGCTGAACTAAAAGAATCGGTGAGCGAAATAGATGCAGTAGTCATTTCTGCGGGAAGCATAGAAGCCAGCGATAAAAAACGCGCCACTACTCTATTGACGCCCATTGACGTCTACACAACAGCTGGAGCAAATGGTCAAATTTCATCGGCGCTAGAAACCTTACCTGGAGTTCAAAAAGTGGGAGAATCAGAAGGTCTTTTCGTGAGAGGAGGAACCGGAACGGAAACCAAATTTTTCATGGACGGAAATTTGGTCAATAATTATTTCGGAAATTCTGTACCCGGAATTAAAGCGATGGATAGATTGAATACTTCACTTTTTAAAGGAAATGTATTTTCGAGTGGTGGTTATTCTGCAGTTTACGGACAAGCTTTATCTGGAGTTTTAGCTTTGGAAAGTATCGATTTACCAGAGAGAAATGCTGCAGATTTTGGGATTTCTCCCATTTTTGCAAGCGGCGGAATTCAACGAGTTAATCAAGAAAAAACGCATTCTTACGGAATTTCTTTAGGCTATTCTAACCTAGAACTCATGCAGAAAATTCTAAAATTCAATACCGATTTCGAAAAAGCACCTCAAAGTTTCGGTGGCAATGGAAACTTCAGAATTAAAACGTCAAGAGGCGGTTTTATCAAATATTACGGAAGTTATGACACCAGTTCTATGAAGCTTTCTTCTCCTAATTTAGACGACGAAACTTCTTCTGATAAAATCAATCAAAACGGGAAAAATACATTTCACTCGCTTTCTTACCGAGAAAAATTTGGGAGATATACTTTGAATCTTGGGAGTTCTTATACTTATAATCAAAATATTCTTCATTTTTCTAATGTAGACCAAAACGGAAGTTCTCCATTCAATAATGATATAGATTCTGAAGGCAATTATTTCAACGCCAAAGCTTTGATTGAGAGAAAATTATTTAAAATTTCAGCAGTAAGAGCAGGAATAGAACTGAATACAACCAAAGAAGAAACTTGGGTTTCCATCGCTCAAAAAAAATATGAATTTAGAGATGATATCACATCACTTTTTGCGGAAACTGATTTGGGAATCAGCAATGATTTATCTTTAAAAATAGGAGCAAGAGCAGAAAACTCTTCTTCTATCAACCGCTGGAATTTTTCGCCAAGATTTGCCATGGCTTACAGAATTTCTAAAGAATGGACAAGTTCATTAGCTTACGGAACTTTCTTCCAAAATCCGGAAAGTAGATTTTTTACCGAAAATTATCAACCCAATTATCAAAGAGCTGACCATTATATTTTTCAAGTTCAAAGAGCAGCAGATGGAAGAAGTTTGAGACTAGAAACGTATTACAAAAAATATCAAGATTTAATAAAAACCACCACAGATTTTTACAGACCTATCGCTGTAAATAATAACGGAAGTGGATATGCAAAAGGTGTAGAATTATTTTGGCGAGATAAAAAATCTTTGAAAAATATAGATTATTGGGTGTCTTATTCTTACCTAGATTCTAAAAGAGATTACCTGAATTACACCGAAAGTCTATTCCCCAATTTCGCGGCAAAACATACGCTTTCCGTTGTGGCTAAAAAATTTGTAACCAATTGGAAAACAGGATTTAATATTTCTTACAATTATAATTCTGGAAGACCATATTACAATTTTGTGACCGAAAACGGCAATACTGTTCTCAAAAATCAAGGCTTTGTAAAAGATTATAAAGCGGTGAATTTCAGCCTTAATTATTTACCGAATTTAGGCAAAAAAGATGCGAGAGCTTTTACTATTTTGGTGCTCTCTATCAATAACGTTCTAGGAACTAAAAATGAATTTGGATACAATTTTTCGAGCAATGGTCTCAAATCTAGAGCCATCGTTCCTCCTACCAATACTTTTGTTTTCATCGGTGCATTCATCAGTTTTGGTACTGACAGAACTCAAGAAGCCATTAATAATAACTTATAGAATTAAGTCCAAAATTGACCATACAAACCATTCAGTCAAGAAAAACTACAGTTCGGTGAACTAAAGAGTTATCAGCGTTACCTTCACCAATATCAAGTTCGAGGTTGCGGCTGCACACGCCAACTTTACCATCCAGATGATAGAACGTGCAGCTACTGCCATCCATCTTCAGAGTGATTTCATATTCAGTGTCGCGGCTCGCTTCAGGTTTGCGGATGGAATAAACCTTACCATCACGAATAGCCATTCGACCACGTTCAAATGTATCGTGACTGGGAAAC
>OGVG01000054.1_pt1 | contig 15030 bp, 15 predicted proteins | sample 1575691 | NCBI WGS metagenome assembly OGVG01 (sample SAMN07581545, study PRJEB24739) | freshwater metagenome | reverse complement strand
TGTATTGAAAACAGCAGCTGCTGTTACCGATTTGTCCGACCATTGTTCCACTTTCAATTTATCTTTTTTCAGTTCTTCAAGCAGTTGAATCGATATTTTTTTGATTTCATTTTTATCTTTTTCTTCTGGTCTTTCTGCCATTCCTAATTGAGCAGCTTTTACGCCTTCTTTATTGGTAGATTTTGCTATATTTTTCGCCAATTCTATTTTGCCTTCTAAAATATCTTTTTCATTATTGCTAAAAAGATTGGGAATAGAAGTTTTGACGAAAGTTTCAAAATTTTCATCAATTACGGCAATACTTCTTCTTCGGATTGCTTTTTTCTCTTCATCATCAGCAACTGTAGTCGAGAAAAATAAAGTCATGCTTTCTAAAATTTCAGGAAATTTTTCAGCAAAAGCCAGAGAAACATAACCTCCCAAAGAATGTCCCAGTAAATTGATTTTCTCTAATTTTAGAGCATCAATTACTTCTTTTACTTTTTCTGCCATCAATTCTAAGGTGTGAATTTCTTGATAAACTTTAGATTTTCCATGTCCAGGTAAATCTATTTTAATCAATGTGAAATCTTTAGAAAGATGAGCTTCCATCTCGTCCCAGATGGTTGTGTTTTCCATAAAACCATGAAGTAAAACCAATGGTTTTTTGCCGTTTCCTGAAATTTCGTGATGTAGCATAATTTTTAATTTTTTAGATGAGAGATTTGAGATACGAGATTAAAGGTTTCAAATTTTTCAACCTTTACCTTTGCCTTTACCTTTACAATTACCTTTGTCTTTACCTTTACCTTTACCTTTACCTCAACTTATTTCCAAATATCGATGTAATCTACAAAACCTTGAGCGTTTATTTTCTGTTGAAGTCTAAAGAATTCTCCTTTTCCTTCATCTCTGAATGTATTGCTGTTGCTCTTAGATTCTGTTTTACCATTGATGGTTTGTGTAATTTTTCCGTAGAAATTAATGTGTTTTGGCGATACTCTATCAGCTTTTCCGTCAATGATGAGGATGTTTTTTCCAGATTTTGCATTTCCTTTTACTTCGTAACCATCACTCATGATTTTTGTAAAATTCACGGTTCCAGTTAATGAAACGCCATCATCAGATACGAAAGTAAGTTTATGTTTTCCGCTTAAATCGCCAAAATTATTTTTGTTGTTCAATGCTCTGATGCTGTCATTGTATTTCATTCTTACCGCATTGATGGAATCAATAATCTTAGTGCTGTCTAAATCTTTAGCATTATTTTCTCCGGTTTTGTTGCACGAGAAAGCGATGAGTATCAAAGGAATAAAAAATAGTTTTTTCATGGTTATCTAATTAATTTGTATTGTTTGAATACAAATTTAAACCAAACTTTTTATTCTACCGATACTTACTTCAAAAATTGTAAAACAGCGTAAAGTGAAATACTAGAAATGAAAATCCAAAGGATAATTCCTAAAAGAAGAGGCTTAATACCTATATTTTTGAGATTTTGTAAAGATAATCCTGCTCCAATTAAGAAAAGAGCAACCTTCAGTGTGTCTCTGGAAATTTCAGAAATGATAGAATTGAAATTTTGTAAAAATGGAAGGTAAGTTCCTGCTAAAATAGCTAAAACAAAGAAACCAATGAAATAAGGAATCTTAATTTTCCCTTCACTTTTGGTGAAAATAGAAATAAGAAAAGCCAACGGAATAATCCATAAAGCTCTTGCTAATTTTACGGTGGTGGCAATTTGTAACGCTTCGTTACCGTATTTACTTGCAGCGCCAACTACAGAACTTGTATCGTGAATGGCGATAGCACTCCAAATTCCAAACTGATTTTGAGTTAAATTAAAAAAATGCCCAATTTCTGGGAAAATAAACAGTGCGACAGCATTCAAGACAAAAACAATTCCTAAAGCTACAGAGGTTTGTTTGCTATTGGCTTTTAAAATGGGTGCAACTGCTGCTATGGCGCTTCCTCCACAGATTGCAGTTCCTGCAGATATGAGTTGAGCGATGGTTTTGTCAATTTTTAAAATTTTGGCTAAAAATAAACCGAAAATCATGACCAAAGCAATCGTAGAAACGGTGAAAAGAAAACCTTGACTTCCTGCTTCTATTGCGGTGTTCAGATTAATCCCGAAACCTAATCCTATAATAGAATACTGCAATAATTTTTTAACAAAAGTATCTGTCTCGAGAACTTTTCCGAATATATTCACAAAAAGAATCCCGAATAATAAAGCAATTGGCGGAGAAACAAGTGGTGAAAAAGATAAAACAGCGAGTGCTAAAAAGAGGAGTTGAAGAAGTAATTTTTTTTGAAGCATGTTCTTTCTGAATTATCGAACGCGAAATTATTCAAAACCAAAATTTGCTATTGTAACTTTTGTTACATAAGAACTCTCGCTAATGAAATAGTTTTGTAAAAAATAGAAAAAAATGAAAAAGTTAATATCAATATTGAGCTTAGGAGCTTTAGTTGTTATGGGAACACAGTGTTCTTCTCCTAAACCTGCTGAAAGCAACACTCAAACTGAAGCCCAAAAAGAAGTTTCGATTAAAGAACAAGTTGCAAACGGAGCATTTTTAGTAGATGTAAGAACGCCACAAGAATTTGCAGAAGGAAGCGTAAAAGGAGCCGTGAATATTCCGCTTGATGAAGTAGAAAGTAGATTGAATGAATTCAAAGGAAAACCATCTGTAATTGTTTTTTGTAGAACAGGAAACAGAAGCGGACAAGCGAAAGCGATTCTAGAATATAATGGAATAAAAAATGTAACCAACGGAATCAATACCAAAACGGTAAACGAAGAATTAGCAAAATAAAATGTTCTAAACAATTTACTTATAAAAAAAGCTTTCAAAATTTTGAAAGCTTTTTTATTGATAAAGAATTGATAATTCTATTTCTGTTTTTTATAAAACTCGATTCCACATTCTAAGAATTTTTTGAAATCTTCTTTCGGCATATAACCAGAAACAGGAGTGTTAATCACTTTTCCTTCTGGAGTTACCAAAACGTAATGTGGCTGAGAATTATTATTAAAATTCACTTGCTGAAACATACTCCATTTATCACCAATGGTTTTAATACGTTTCATTTGTCCGTTTCCTAAATCTACTTTGGTTTGTTCTGCTTCTGGCAATTCTTCTTTGTCGTCTACATAAAGAGAAGCAAGAATGACTTCGTTTTGTAAAGTAGGTAAAATGTCTGCTTCACTCCACACAAATTCTTCCATTTTTCTACAGTTTTCGCAACCATAACCTGTGAAATCTATTAAAACGGGCTTGTTTTCTTTCTTTGCCAATGCTATTGCTTTGAAATAATCATGTTCTGGATGCATTCCTAGAATTCCGTCTTTTTCATCATGAAGATAACTCACATTAATTGGAGGCAAAATCCCTGAAAGCATTTGTAATTTCGGTCTTTCTGCAGGAAATAAACCTTGAACTAAATAAATCACAAAACCAATTCCTAAAACGCCAAAGATTTTTCGGGTAACAGAAATTTTTTGGTTTTTATCATCGTGTGGAAATCTGATTTTTCCAAATAAATAAAGCACTAAACCGATGGTAATAATTATCCAAATTGCGATGAAGAGTTCACGTTTTAATAAGAATGTTTTGGAAACCAAATCTGCTTTTGACAAGAATTTCAATGCTAATGCTAATTCTACGAAACCAAGAACTACTTTTACGGTATTCATCCAGCCGCCAGATTTTGGTAAACTTTGTAACGCTTGCGGAAATAATGCCAATAATCCGAAAACGATTGCCCAACTTAAACCAAATCCTGCTAAAGCGAAGGTTAATAACATCGGAACGTTTGCAGAACCTGTAACAGCGCTTCCTAATAAACTTCCTAAAATTGGTCCAGTACAAGAAAATGAAACAATGACCAAGGTTAAAGCCATAAAGAAAATTCCGATGATTCCTCCTGCTTCTTCTGCTTTTGAAGATTTATTGGCGATAGAACTTGGTAACGTAATATCATAATATCCGAAGAAACTTCCTGCGAAGAATAAGAATATCAAGAAAAATGCAATATTTAAGCTAACTGATGTAGAAATTTGATTGAAAATGTTTCCCGCAATTCCATCAATAATGTGAAACGGAACGCTCAATAAAACGAAGATTAAAAGAATGAAAAATCCGTAAATAAATGCGTCTCTTTTCCCTTTTGCTTTGTCTTTTTGCCCTTTGGTAAAAAATGAAACCGTCAATGGAATCATTGGGAAAACGCAAGGTGTTAACAAAGCGATTAATCCACCTAAAAATCCTAAAAATAAATAAGTGAGGTAGTTTTCAGATTTTTTTTCTTTTGCTACTCCGCAGTCTGTTAAAGGATTTTCGAAATCCAATGAAGAAACCTTTAAGCCTTCTTGTTGAGGAGCAATTTCTGTATTTTCTGTGGTTACAGGAATAGTAGCCGCTACAGATTTTACAGAATCAGCATTCTGTACATCTTCTTTGTTTTCCTCAGTTTTTACAACTGCTGAACCAGCTATTGTTTTTTCAAATTCTAAAGATTCAGGAGCTAGACAAACTCTGTCATCACAAGTTTGATACGTAAATTCTGCGATTACATTGGCTGGTTTTTCAGGATTTTTGAGTTTGAATTTTTGTTTTATCGTCACATTTCCAGACAAGAAAATCAAATCTGTGCCGAAAGCTTCAGAAAATTCAGTTTTTCTACTGCCTGTTTCTACAGGTTTTCCAATGAGTTGAATGTCTTTAGAATTCAGTTTTAGTTCTGTGGGAATCGCTCCAGATTCTGGGTCAATATCTTTAGAGTAAATATGCCATCCTTTGTCAATATTAGCGGTAATTACGGCTTCGTATTCGTTATTTGGGAGTGATTTTACATCGTATTTTATCGTGACGTGTTTCTGAATTTGCGCAGAGAACAATGAGGTAATAGCGATAAAAAGTAAAAGCAAAAACTTCTTCATTATTTAATTTTTAGAGGTACAAAAATATAAAATTGTAGGTCTTAAAAAGATATAAATAGTCTGATTTAACTTATTTTAATACTTATTTAAAAACAAAATTTATTTCAAAATAGTATTTTATCTTTTTTTACAGATAATTTCTTTCTTTTTTATGGAAATCTCATAAGTGCTGCTTCGGAAAAATTTACCGTTTTCAGCATTCATTATTTTTTCGATTTCAATGCCAGTAAAACCTAGTTTTCTAATGATTTCAATGATGAGAACTTTCGGTTTTCGGAATAAAATTTCTTTGTTCAAGGTAAATCCTTCTTCATTTTCATCCATTAAAATTTCTTGAAATGTCTTTTCGATTTCGTTTTGATAAAAATCGTTTGCTGAACTTAAATAAGACAGACTTTCACCGAATTGTTCTAGAAACTGTGGAAAAATCTCCAGAATTTTTGGGGTGAGTTGATTTCGAATTTTATTTCTAAGATAATCGTTTTTTTCATTGGATTTATCTTCTCTGAAATCGATGTGGTTTTCTTCTGCAAAAGCATAAATTTCTGCTTTGGTAAATTTCAGAAGCGGACGAAGAATGCTGTTTTCATTTTTAGGAATTCCGCTTAATCCTTTAATTCCAGAGCCACGAGAAAGATTGATGAAAAAAGTTTCCAACTCATCATTGAGATGATGTGCCGTAACAATATAATCCAGATTTTCTTCTTCTAAAATTTTGAAAAAGAAATCATATCTCAATTCTCTTGCCCAATTTTGAAGGGATTTCATCTGAGTTTTTTCTTGTTCTGAAACATCTTTTAGATGAAATTTGATGTCATTTTTTTTGCAAAAATCTTCTACAATTTTTTGATCAAGATTAGATTCTTCTCCTCGGAAATGATAGTTTACATGAGCTACTTGAAACTCTAGACCTTTGCCATTTTGACTGGAATTGAAAAATCTAAACAAGTGCGAAAGCACCATAGAATCAGCACCACCAGAAACAGCCAAAAGAAATTTTTTAGAAAAAATGTCTTCTCCTAAAACTTCTAAATTTTCCTTAAAATTGTTAAAATTTAACAAAGTTTCTTTTTTGGGTACAAATATAATTCTTCTTTTGGAATGATTTTTGTAATTTTGGTAACAATAATTTTAAAAAGACAAAAGCTTTATGAAAATTTTAAAAATTTTTGCTGTAGGAGCAATCGCACTTACGCTTACTTCATGTGTGAGCAAAAAGCAATATGATGCATTAAATCTTAATTACAAACAATGTATTGAGAATGCAGGAGAGAGACAAAGACAAATTCAAGATTTACAAGCAGCAAATGCAGGTTTGACCAGTGAAAACAATTTATTAAGAGACCAAAACGGTGCACTTAAATCTTCACTAGACGCTTGTTTGTCAAACGCAGGAAAAGGTTCTGCTAATATTGATAAATTAATCGGAGAGATTAATGCTTCTAACTCTTACATTAAACGTTTGATTTCTACCAATTCTAAAAATGACAGTTTAAATTTAGCTTTATCTAATAAATTGAAAAGAAGTTTAGATAATGTAGCAGATGCAGATGTAGACGTAAAAGTTCTAAAAGGAGTAGTGATGATTTCACTTTCTGACAAAATGCTTTATAAAACAGGAGATTATAACATTTTACCAGCTGCTCAAGAAGTTCTAGGAAAAGTGGCTAAAGTGATTAATGATTATGACACTTACAGCGTTCTCATAGAAGGAAATACAGATAACGTTCCTTTGGCAAGTGCTAATTTACCAAAAGACAACTGGGATTTATCAGCACTTAGAGCTACTTCTGTTGCGAAAATTTTACAAACACAATTTGGGGTGAATCCTAACAGAATTACAGCAGGAGGTAGAAGCGAGTACAATCCTAAAACCACCAATGCTTCAGTTTCTGGACGTGCAGAAAACCGTAGAACAGAAATCATCATCATGCCTAAGCTAGATGAATTCATGAAATTAATGGACATTGCTCCAGTGAAAAAATAAATTTGCTTTTTCGCAATAAATCAAACCTTCAAGGATTTAGAATCCTTGAAGGTTTTTTATTTTCAAAAAATCATTAGAAATTCTGTAATTTTGTAAAAAATCATCACATCAATCCATGAGTTATTTCGAAGAATTGCATCCAGAAATGGATAGATATTTAGAAGATACCGCTTCTGCAGAACCAGAAATTTTGAAAAGATTGCGCAAGGAAACTTTTCAGAAAACTACACAACCACACATGATTTCGGGATTTCTCCAAGGTAGATTTCTTTCTTTGATTTCAAAAATGATTTCGCCGAAAAATATTCTAGAAATTGGAACTTTCACCGGTTATGCAGCGCTTTGTTTAGCTGAAGGCTTGCAGAGAGACGGAAAATTGACCACGCTAGATGTAAATGAAGATTTGGCTTATTTGCCTCAAAAATATTTTGCCCAAAGTGAATTTGCTTCTCAAATAGACTTTAAATTACAAGATGCTAAAGAATTTTTGAAAAATTCTAGCGAAACCTTTGATTTGATTTTCATTGATGCAGACAAAGAAAACTATCCTGAATATTTACAATTGGTGAAACCCAGAATGAAGTCGGGAAGTGTTTTGATGATTGATAATGTACTTTGGTACGGAAAAGTGCTCGATGAAAAGGGAAATAAACAAACCGAACAGATAAAACTCGTGAATAAATTAGTTGCCGAAGATGCAGATTTTGAAAATGTAATTTTACCTTTGCGAGACGGAATTCATTTAGTTCGTAAAATTTAATCTCTCGCAGATTGAACAGATTTTGAAAGTTGTAGTAGAAATAAATCTGCTTTATCAGCAAAATCAGCGAGAGAAAAAATTGAAATTCTCGCAGATTGAGCAGATTTAGCTGATTTAAAAATTATAATAGAAATAAATCTGTTTTCACATTATGAGTTAAATTAAAAACTCTTGCAGATTCAGTAGATTTGGCAGGTTTTGAAAGTTGTAGTAGAAATAAATCTGCTTTATCAGCAAAATCAGCGAGAAATAAGATTAAAAAGCGAATTAATAAATTAAAAAACCATGACCGAAAATGAAATTTCTTATTTAATAAGAAAAGCAATATTTAATGTTTATAACGGATTAGGTCCGGGTTTGCTAGAGTCTGTTTATCAAAAAGTTCTAATATATGAGCTTGAAGATTTAGGTTTAGAAGTGAAATGTGAAGTTCCTATTCCAATTGTATATAATGATATAGTTTTTGATTGTAACTTTAGAATTGATATTTTAGTAGAAGATTTGGTTATCATTGAATTAAAATCTGTAAAAGAATTAGAAGATGTACACTATAAGCAAGTTTCAACTTATTTAAAACTTTCGAATAAGAAACTGGGAATTTTAGTGAATTTTAATACTGATAAGATTTTAAATTCTATTAAAAGAATTGTCAATAAATTTGAAGATTAGAATCTGCTTAATCTTGAGTATGAGTAAATAAATTTCTCGCAGATTGAGCGAATTAGGCTGATGAAAAGTAAATCTACTTGATTAATGAAATTAGCGTAATATAAATTAAAAAAAATGTAATTTGAACAAATTAGGCCGATTTTAATAAATGAAAAATAAAATCTGCTCAATCAGCAAAATCAGCGAGAGATAAGACTTATGGAAAAATACTACTGCAGCGTATCTGTTTCACCGATGAGAGCCGAAGTTTCAGAAAAATCTGAAATGATTTCTCAGATTTTATATGGTGAAACTTGTGAAATTTTAGAAACGGAAGGGAATTTCAGTAAAATCAAAATGGATTTTGATGGTTATGAAGGTTGGGTGAATTCTACAGTTTTAAAAAAACAAAATGCTGAAATTTCTAAAAATGTGATTACGCAGTCTTTTGGTGAATTTAATTTGCCAGAAGGTAAAAGTTTACTTTCCATAGGAAGTGAAGTTGGTTTCGCAACAGAAAATGCTTTTGATAAAAATAACTTGCGTGAAAGTTTGGTAGAAACGGCAAAAAAATTCTTGAATGTTCCTTTTTTATGGGGAGGGAGAAGTTTTTTTGGAATTGATGATAGCGGATTTGTGCAGTTATTATACAAAGTTCACGGAATTGCTTTACCGAGAGATCCAGAACAACAAGCTTTGCAAGGAACCGCTCGTGATTTTGTAGAAGAAAGCGAAGCAGGAGATTTAGCGTTTTTTGAAGATGCAGAAGGAAAAATTGTTCATGTAGGTTTAGTATTATCGCCTTTTGAAATTATTCATGCAAGTGGAAAAGTGAGAATAGATTCTCTAGATTTTTCTGGAATTTATAATGCAGAACAAAATAAGCACACGCACAAATTGAGGTTTGTGAAAACAATGATTTAATTAAAAATTGGAAGTTGTGAATTAATGACTAAGTTTTAAAAAAATATTTTTATTAAATGATAAACAACAAAAACATTAATAAACTACTGTTAATTATTCAAGTTCTATTGTTTTTATTTTTATGGATTTTCACAATAATTCATTTTTCTGAACTTCCCGAAATAATTCCTCAACATTATGGATTTGATGGAAAACCAAATGTTTATGGAAATAAAAGCATGATTTGGACTTTGCCTATTATAGGGAGTTTACTTTTTCTTTTGCTCAATCATGTCTCAAAAAATACAGATTCAGAATTACTAAATATATCTCCAAAAATAAAAGCAAAGCCCGAATTAGCAAGAACTTTTGTAAATGCACTATTAGTTTTTATTTTATTCTTGTTTTCCAGAATTTTATTTGAAGAAATAAAAATTATTAAAGGATTTCAAGAAAGTTTATCTTTTTTTGTCCCTACAATAATTATTGTTATGTTGGTTTCTATTGTTGGTTTTAATACCTATTATCATTACAAAAAATAAAATTACATTCTCACATTGAAATTTCTCTACAATATATCCGTCTTTCATCTTGAATTAGCGTTCAAGGTTTTGTCGTGGTTTAATGACAAGATTAAAAGTGGTTTAGAAGGCAGGAAGAAATCTTTGGAAATTGTAAAATCTAAAATAAAAAATGAGGACAGTGTCCTCTGGATGCACGCTGCAAGTTTGGGAGAATATGAACAAGGTTTGCCTGTTTTAGAAAAGCTGAAAGAAAAATACCCCAATCATAAAGTTTTAATTACTTTTTTCTCGCCTTCTGGTTATGAAAACGTAGTAAAAAAGAACAAAGAAGACATTTTGTGTTATCTTCCTTTTGATAAAAAATCTAACACGGAATAATCTCCTAAGGAAATTTCTCTAGAAACGCCAAAGTACTGTGCGTTACTACCAATCATAGAGTTGCTTAAATTACCATGATTGATGACTGTTTTCTCTTGAATCAAAGAATTTTCGATATTAGAATTTTCTACACAAGTTCCGTTTCCTAAAGAAACATAAGGCCCGATTTTAGAATTTTTAATTTTTACATTTTCCCCGATAAAACATGGCGGAATGATGAGGCTGTTTTCTATTTCTGCTGATGTTGGGAAATTTGCAAATTCTTCTTTTTCGTATTGAAGGATTTTACCATTGGTTTCTACGGTTGCATTTTTATTTCCACAATCCATCCAATCATCTACTTTTCCTAGAGAGAATTTAGCTCCTTTTTGACGAAGATTTTCAAGAGCGGTAGTCAATTGATATTCACCACCTACTTTTATATCATTACTCATGATATAATTAATTTCTTCCATTAGTTTTTCTGCAGATTTGAAATAATAAATTCCAATAATAGCCAAATCTGAAACGAAAGTTTGTGGTTTTTCTACAAAGTCAGTGATGAAACCATAATCGTCTAATTTCACAACACCAAATGCAGATGGATCAGCTACTTTTTTTACCCAAATTACCCCATCAGAATTGGTGTCTAATTTAAAATCAGCACGGAAAAGGGTATCCGCAAATGCTACTACCACGTCTCCTTGCATAGATTGTTCTGCGCATTTTATAGCGTGAGCTGTTCCTAGCGGTTCATCTTGCGTATAAACGCTTCCTTTTGCTCCAAGTTTTTCTGCAATTTCTATTAAAGATTGTTCAACTTCTGGTCCGAAATCACCTATGATAAATGCTATTTCATCTATGTTTTCGCCAGCTACTTTTGCTATATCTTCTACTAATCTTTGTACAATCGGTTTTCCTGCAATAGGAATTAATGGTTTTGGAACGGTAAGTGTGTGTGGTCTTAGTCTAGAACCACGTCCTGCCATTGGAACTATTATTTTCATAGTTTAATTTGGTTTAAATTTATTTGTGTTTTTAATTGTTATTTTTTTGCGACTCCAGAACTGCCAAAACCACCTTCTCCGCGTTCTGTTTCTTCTAAAGTGTCTACTTCTTCCCAAGTTGCGGTTTCGTGTTTAGCAATTACCATTTGAGCGATTCTGTCGCCATCATTAATGGTAAATTCTTCGGCCGATAAATTTACTAAAATTACTCCAATTTCTCCACGATAATCAGCGTCTATTGTTCCTGGAGTATTCAGAACCGTAATTCCGTTTTTTAGAGCAAGGCCACTTCTAGGTCTTACTTGTGCTTCGTAACCTTCTGGAAGTGAAATGAATAAGCCTGTACTGATTAATCTTCTCTCTAAAGATTTCAGCGTGATGGGTTCAGAAATATTAGCATATAAATCCATTCCTGCAGAAAGTACAGTTTGGTATTTTGGTAAAGCGTGTTTTGATTTGTTGATTACTTTTATGGTCATCTTTTTAAAATTCTTTTGACAACAGCTCGCCGCCGATCTTCAGGTCGGAGATGTGATGCCTGAACGCCATCTTCGACTGCTTGGGCATGCCAAAGAGCAGCTCCTGAATCGCTCGACGCATGGTGGACTTGCCATTGTCTTCAAAAAGGAGCGTAAAGCGAGGACGACCCCCAAAGTCGAAAAGATTAACGACACGTAATTGATAAACACGCATCATTTGCACTAAGAAATCTTTATCGTAAGAACGGGCAAATTGTGGGACGTGGTCGGCACTGGTGAAGATATCGCAAAACTGAGCACTGACGACGGGTGTTTTTTGCGGTATATCGGTTTTTTTAGTGTCTTCTGAATTCCAAGAACTAGATAACCAGTAAAGCGAACCGACGAAAGCGATAACGGGCAGTATGTAACCAATCATAGAAATATCTAACTTTAAAGTTAATTTCTTAGAAGAAGGAAAATAGGAGGGCGGAAGAACGGTATAAAAGGTGCGCATATCCACGCCGTTAAGCTGTTCCATATCGGGAGCTAAAAAGCGTTGTCGGGTGTTGTAGGCTTTATGCGCCCATGTGAGACGGAAAAACTTGCGACCTTTGCGACCGGTGCGAGTGCCTATTTTTGAAACATCTGTATAGGTGCTGCATACGTGAAATTCTGGGAATAGGTGGCGAGTATCTTCGGGAACGAGATTTTTAAAATTTTTATGAACGACTATCTGGTCGATATATTGCTCACGAATGCGTTTATCTAAGGTCGTTAAATCGTGAATGATATAAATAACGTTCCAGCCGTATTTGCCTGAATGGATAACCCACTGTAATAATTTTTCCCTATCTTCTCCCTGCCATTTACGGGAATCAAAAGACAAAGCCGCCTCATCAATGATTAAAAGCCCGTTATTGTCATCGCTATAGTTATCATCACCTGCTATAAAATTTGTGGAGAGGGGAACGCCAAAAAAGAGCGGAAAGCCGTTATTATCCCTTAAATAGCCATGTCCTAAACGGTCTAAAATGTCTGAACTGGGAACGTCAGGAACGCGGATTAATAAATCTTTATACTTGAGTGATTTTTTTAAGCCTAAGTGCTCTACGTAAACATCCATATTAGTGAGAACACGACGACCTTTAGATAAATAGGTTTTAATGCGTTCTACGGCATGTTTAGACTTTCCTGAGCGTTTTGTTCCTTCATAAACGATGTCCATTAACGAGTCACGCGAGAGGCAACGGCTAACTTATAGCGGTAAATTAAGAGAAGGAGCTTAACGCCAGCGATAGCGGAAACACAGGCGATAAGATTAGGTGGCATCAGTAAACCAATGGCAACACGAACCCCATCGGGTGCATTAATATAAATAGAGGGAAAAACGGAAATAATGGCGCCAATAATAGCCGTGGTCATGGCAACCCATGAGATAAAAAAGAAAAGTTGTAACTTATAGCGAACCATGAAAGAGAGCATATAAGTTTTATGAAAGCCTGCGAGAGCCTCATAAAGCGATTTAAATAACTCACCCATGTTTAACCCTTAACCGTGTCTATAGAACGCTTTAATTCATTAACTAATAGCGTCCAAATGGTGAAGCAAGTCATAACGGAAAGAATCCAGCTTAAAATAGTCCGAAATAACTCGAATTTATTACACATCCCATCGCCCCAGTTTTCGCCGTGAGGTGTTAGCCATACGGGGTCAACGCAGCCGCAACTCTCTTGTAATACGCCAACGGGTAAAGCCCCCATAATGCCGCTAGTCCAATCATAAAAGGGAATGGTGAGCGAAACATCATCAGAGCCGATAGAAACGTTAGAAACTCCTGAAACGCGAGCTACAGCGCAAGAGCCAGCCGAAGAAATAGAACCCGATGAACTATTGACTAGGCTTAATAAATCTTTAGAAACGTTTTGAGTATTTTTATCTAAATCAGTTTTAACCTCGTCCACTTCATTTTTTAGATTAGAAATAGCCTGAAAAGTCTCAGGTTCAACGAACTCGAGTGTGTGGCAGGGTTCAAGAATGGTGCATTCTGGGAGTTTAGAAAGAAGTTCCTTAATTTCTTCTAATTTTTGATGTGTTTCCACGTCTGAGAATTTGCAGGGTTGAGTAGAAGACGTGGCGCACTCTTTTAAAGCCTTTAAATGCTGTTCCACTAAATCCATTTTTTCACGGATATTTATTAGTTCTGCAGTGTTATCTCTGATTTTAATCAGTGTCGGAGTAATGTGCTGATGTAAATAATCTTGTAATTCTTCGTCACTCACTCGGCAGGGTGCAGTATCAGAGAAACCGCACTCACGACGCGTCGAGAAGTAATCATAAACGGTTTTATGTAATGCGATTAACTCCTGATGTACCCTTGAGTCATACGTATTACAAACCATCGCGGTGGAAACGATGCAAGATTGTTTAATCAGTGTATCTAAGCCCTTAAGCGTTTCATCAACGTAGGATAATGTTTCGTTAATCTTAACGGCTTCAGTCTCAATTTTGGCAAGATGTTGTTCTTGTTTTAATACGGCATCCTCTAAAGAATTAACGTCCTCCTGTAATACTGGGTCAGAAACGTAGCATTTAGTGGCAAGTGTCATACCGCAACGCTCTTTTAACTTATCGTCAATTGCGGATAATTTTTCGATTTGATTCGTTAGATTTGGAATGACTTCATTTTTAATTAATCGGTATAGATAAAGGTCAAAGACCGCGCACCCGTCATTAACCTGACCTGTAAAAAAATAAGTGAAACCGTCATAAGTTTTAGGAATAGGACCCACGACCCCACCCGATGTATAACTGGCTGTACAATCCCCATCAGCTAACTTAATTAAATTAGTAATGCCGTCCAAGATAGAGGTAGCTGTCTCAGCAATAGAACCTAACTTACTTAACGAACCCGCTGCGGATTCAGCGACGGACTTTGTATTTTTAGAAATGTCTAACGTATCTGTTTTAACGCTAGATAGTTTATCGTTTACCCCATCCGTTCCCAGTTTGACGTTATCTAATTTGTCAGCAATGGCTTTTGTATTATCTGCGGTTGCTTTGGTGTTCGTGCCTGTTACCTCGGCAAAGTCTTTTAAATCCTTAATGTCCAAACGACCACTTTCAAGCCCGTTTTTAATCGCCGTTAAATCTGCGGAAAATCCTTTAATATCCTGTTGGATGCCCTTGCGTTGTTCATTACTTAAATTCTGAGAGTCAAGCATCTCTTGCATTTTGGCAAGCTGTTGTTCTTTAGCCTGTATATACTGCGCGGTTTGTGATTCTATTGCGGTTTTTTGTGCATCCACTGATGACTTAATCCCCATATTGATTGATTGTAATGCAGTCAATGAAGCCTCAACGGCTGACGTATCCAGTGTTTTATTAGAAATTTGTTGAAGTATCTGCGTTTGTTGGGATGAATGACTGGCAATGGCGGAAATATCGTGACTGGGAAAC
>OGVG01000053.1_pt1 | contig 15086 bp, 16 predicted proteins | sample 1575691 | NCBI WGS metagenome assembly OGVG01 (sample SAMN07581545, study PRJEB24739) | freshwater metagenome | reverse complement strand
ACGATGATTTGCCGTGATGATCATATCGAATGCTTTAGTCTTTGCACCGATGCGATATGGATCATTCATGAAGTTCTTCTTCACATCTTCTGGCGCTGAGTGCTTATCGAGCAGACCGCCGATCTTGTGTGCAGTCTTCTTTGTACTGAATGGAATGCCGCGCTCTGGATCACCAACAACTCGCGTTGAATGAGCAATACCACTCTTGTAGTCTTCTGGCGTAAACTCATAGCCGTGTTGCGTCAGAAATGAAGTCACTGCTGCGTGTGGCTCAGTTGCTTTCTCATCAACATTAAATGGAATGCGGGCACGAAACTTAGCACCATCTCGAAACTTTTCAAAAAGCTCTTGCGCTCTTGGATGCTTCGAGTGAAACGCTTCCATGTAGTAGTCGTGGCCAGATCCACGCATCCGATCTGCTTCTGACTCTTCTTTTGAATTCAGTTGTTCAAATAGAACAACATTGTTCATGTATGCTTTTGCAATTGGATCTGCCATATCGCTTTATACTTTCTGTTTAGCTGCTGCAACAAGTACAGCATCGTTTGGATGATTGACTACTTTATGTAGTTGTGATTTTGGAACGAGCGAGACTGCTTGAGATTCCCATCCCATATTCTTTGGATGACCGCCGATTCGTCGCGCATGATAGTATCTCGTGTATGATGTGCTACGCTCGACGTCTGCTGCATGTGCAGTGAGTTGAACAGCAAGTCCAGACTCTTCGAATGCTTCTTTGATTGCATTTGATCTCATATCGAGTCCTGGGTCTACTTTACCCTTTGGGAAAGTTGCTTCATAGCCACCGAACTGGTTGGTGGGATGCACTGCCCACACACGACCATCGTCTTCGTGAATGATGACACCAGATGCGAGATGCTTGCCAGATCGATTGTTCAACGCTGGCTCTTCAAAGTCGCCGTGTAGAGATTTGTCGCTCCAGTCTGGCTTCACTTCATTGAATCGTGCGTCGCTGTCGAGCACATCGTGGGCAGGAGTAATCAGCGCATGTGCTTCTGGATCGCTCCAGGAAGCCGCTGGAGACGGTTTGTCCGGCGAGTGTATAGTGACAGTTCGTCCACGCTCATCGCGCTCTGGATGCGTTTTAATGCTCTCTGTGAGCATCTGTGCGTATGCTTTTCTTATTGGATCGTTCATAGCAATATTTAGTTGTTGACAACATTCTAACTGTTGTAGTATACTACGAACATCAATTGTGAAAGGAACAACACACAATGTCTCGTGGAAAATACTCGCCCTGGTGCTACGGCAACAAATCACCGTCAGAACACATCTATAACGCATACGGAGAAGTGCCCGTCGAGCGGAACAAAGACTCATATGATCACACAACGATGTATGATGGATATGATTCTGAAGGGTTCGACTGCTACGGCTACTCTGGCTTCGACATCGATGGTAATGCAGTCGATATTGGACAAGGCATTGATCGATACGGCTACACTGAAAACGAGTATCTGAGTATGACGGACGAACAGTTTCAACAAGTTAGCGCGTATGCAGAAGAACTTACCGAATTCAAGCGCAATCGTGATGCTGTGAAGCCTAAGACGAAGCGCAAGACGAAAGCACAAAAACAAGCTGAAGCAGAACGTCAACGACAAATCGAGCAGGCAGCAGACTGGCAGAAGTTTAAAGCAGAGTATCCCACTCGGTTTGCTGCTCTGCTATTCGACTTCTTCAAGTTCGGCGCAACTGATTACAATCTTAACGTAGTTCGGACAGACAACAACTATGAGTTCTGCTGGGGCACTGGCTGGAACAGAAAGAGTGTTGATCTGAAGCCAACAGTTCCCATTGAACAGAATTGGCAATATCTATATGATCTCGAATCAGCAGAATCTGCTATTCAAGAAGAACGTGATCGTATTGCAGAAGCAGAGCGCAAACAACAACTGCGACAGTCAGCACTCAGTAAGTTGAGTGACGAAGAAAAGCAAGCACTAGGCTTTGCATAAGAAGAAAGGCTCCAACTTTGGAGCCTTTCGTTTATTGTGCCAGCAATCTTGAAATGATGTATAGCAGAACTGGTTTGTCTAACTTAGTCACTGAGCTTGGGAGATGCATTTCAATGTCACCATCATTGTAGTCAGCGATGATGTCTTCGATCTTCTTGATATCAGTTTTGTCATTGTCTAAGTGGATCATTTAGATTCTCCTTTAAATGGATTTCTTGAAATTGCAGTGTAACCATGTAGATCAATCATATGATGCAAATCGCTCAGAGCACCAGAGTGATTTAGTTTTCCACGATTGGAAACATCTGCACTTTGATGACTACCGGTGTTGTAGTGTCTAGCTAACTTGACAACTCCAAGATGATCAGCATCAACATCATACACTGGATTCTGCTCAGACTTTTTGTCCTTTAGAAGATTTTTGACATAATGTGGCACTTCACCATTATACTTTGGATCAACCATAGCGGATGGAAGAGCAACTGATACTTGATCTGCATATCTCCATTTAGAACCAACATCCCTGAGTTTTGCAGCAGAATCGTTTGCTGCTTTGATATTGCCATCATTCAGATGCTGATGTCTCTCTTTGCGAATAGACTCCATGGTTTGAAGAATGTCAATATTCTTTGGAGTGTAGTTTACAAGAGAGTTCTGCTGACGAGTTTCGCCAGCAACTGCAATTCTTGCCAGTGGCGAATACATCTGTGCGTGGGTCTGATATGCGATTTCTTCGCCCTTTGGGCCAAAAGAACTACCCATGATGCCGTGACTATATGCATCATGAACAGCACGTAGAACATCATTCGATGTTACGCCAAGAGTTGGATGAATCTTATTCAAAAACTCATGGCGATCACCACCCTGATATGTTGTTAGATTGCCATGCAGAAACATATCACGCATCATTTCATTTGAATCGTGATAATTCAGATGACCGGGATGAAACTGAATCTTCAATGGTAGGTGATTGAACTGCTCACCAGTCTCTTTCTCAGCTGCACCATAAGACGCAGAAACGAGAGACTTATAGTCATGAGCATTTGCTTCTCGAACAATCTCTGGTCTATTCTGCTTGTAGTCTTCAAAGACTGCTTTCTCATACGCTGGATCGCGCTTTGCTGCCAATTCACCAAGCTTACCGATAGCGTATTGTTTACGCAGAGAAGACCCAGAGTATTTTTCTGGATCAGTCTCGATGCGAGTCCCAAACTTCTTACCGACATACTCATTCGCTGCTTTCAATACCGGATTCGTTGCTTCATTCGCAAGACCAGCACGAATCTGAGCATTCATCTTCGTTGGATTGTACGACAGATTTTCGCGTGAATCGATTGCTGTACCAGAAAACTTTGTCTGAATCGGGCGTTCTGGCACAGCAACAGTAAGTCCATATTCAGAGCTTTTAGTGAAGTTCTCTTGTAAAATCATTGCTCGAAGATAAGCTTGAGCAGCAGAATCGAATCGCATTTTGCGTATACCCCTATTGTTTGACGTATAGTCCAAACAAGTATTTAAAGACTTGAGATAATTCCTTTGACGTTAATGAGAAGAAACGCAAATGTAACGATTGCAAGTGATTTCGATGCATTGCTTTTGAGCAGAAGCCAGATTCCAGTGAGACTTGATGTGAGAAACGAGAGATACCCGACAAGTCTCAGCGTTGGATCATTCGTTGCAATGAGATATGCGCCAAGCAGAGATGACGCAGTATAGATGATGTCGATGAGTTGTTTGAGAGTCATGATGTGGAAGTGGTTCTGTACCAGTAAGCACAGAACCACTCCTTTGTGATTTGTGTGTATAGTGTAGCAGAACCTTTAGGAACGATCAATCTTTTTCGTGTACTTTATTTTACCAGAGTCGTAGCAGCGAAGAAGTCCATATTCAATCGCAAGTTCTCGCTCTGTCTTATCAGTGATGTCAAATCCAAGCTTTTGGAATGTGGATTTTCGATAGCCAAACTTATGCTCACGAATACCAGTTCGATAGTTATAGTAGCGATAATCTGGACTAATAATGTCTTCAACAACAAATCCATGCTTTGAGTAGACATTAGAACGCATATCAACAATCTCTAAGTCTGCAAAAGACTTGATGTAGTCATAGTCATATGTTCGCTCAAAGTGTTTTAGCAGCTTAGTGAATGCACCAGTCACGTTGATATTAGCGAATCGAACAAGTTCTGCTGTCTTACCAACAGACGAAACATTTGATGCAACATCTTTAAATCCCATTGCAGCAACAATTTGATCTTGATGTACAAGACCTAATCGAGTGCCAGCAGAGGTTGTTCCTTGCATATGATTTTCGCACATGAACGTATTGAACTCACTTTGCGACAACTGAACGATAGACGTTTTTCGAGCGCCTATGCGTTCATTTTGTCCAAGAAGATTTCGGATGAATTTCTCAACAACATCTCTCTTGTTTAACCAGTCATCTTCCCACACTTGAACATAGCGAATGTCGCGATCATAGAAATATTGTACTTTGTCTGCATGATAATATCTATCTTTCCTTGCTTCTGAATGCCAGTATACGCCATTAAACTCAAATCCAAGATTCAAGTCTGGAATTAGAATGTCAAGATGTTTGCCGTCCCGATATGTTGATATCGCACCAGAATGGATAGACTTAACGAACGAATACAACTCAAGCTCGATATCGGACGCCACGCTATGTCGAGATGGCTCATACAGAAATCCGTGATCGTGTATAGAATATACAACAGATTCCCCGGAACAGTTTAGATGTCTTGCTATCGAAGCAACTGACATTTTCTTTACAACATATAAGTCTTCAAACAGTTCTCGATTTGTCAAAACATCATATGCATTAGGATTCAGTCGTGACTTACGATATTCATCAATCAACATAGATTTCTGAGTATCAGACTTTTCTTTATATGCTTTAGATATAGCTTGTCCAGAAACAACTCGCTGCTCTGATCGCTGAGATGTGTGCTCAACACCATACTTTTCAAGATTAGTCTGAACTCGCTTTTCAAGGCGTTGAGACTTCTTTTCAGAGTTTGACCATGCTTCTTTTGTACGAGTCACAAACGCTTGTTTTGCTTGCTCTGATTGCGAGTGCGTAGTATAGCCATACTTCTCTTGCATAGTAGCTTCACGTTTCGCGATCTTCTCGTTCCAATCAACGTTAGATTGTCCAGCAAGCATACGAGCTTTTACATCAGGATCATTCTGTGTGCAAGACATAGAACAGAATGTCTTCCAGTTGTCTTTCTTCCAGACACGCAGTTCTGTTCCACAAGTTTTGCAGTGATTCACATAAATCTTGTCAAATACAAACATACGAAGACGTTCGGTGAACGTCATATCAGCAAACTCAGCAGTAGCTTCAAGAAGCTGATCAACGACTTGTGAGTAGCCATTCGCACGAAGATGTGCTTCATTCATACGAGCATTGATGGCTCTACCATTATCAGTATAGACGTATTCGATTAGTGGTTTCATACGACAAGTATACAACAAAGAATCTTGGAAGTCAATGTAAATTTGTAACAAAATGAAAAAGGCCCCGAAGGGCCTTTTCTTTTACTTGTTTACTGGCGTAAACTAAGGTTAGAACTCAGATCAGATTCTTAATAGAAATCCGGCGGAAGAACACGTTGCTGTTGGCAGCAAGACCGTCGCTCGACACTGCGCTTGGAACAGCGTAGGGGTGAGCAACCACACCGTATCGCTGGCGGAAGGCAAGCTTAGGTTGGAAGCTTGCTGGATCAACAGCGCGGAACAGTTGCAGTGGCTGATATGGTGCGTAGAACAGACCAGCTTGATAGGGGTTCTGACCCTTGTGACCGATAACAGCGTAATGGGTGTTAGAACCACCGTTAGCTAGATAAGGATCAACGAACACTTTGAACCGACCGTTCAGAATACCGGCGAAGGTAGTAGAAGCTTCGTCAACGACTTCAGTGCCTTGAATAGCGGGGTTGTAATCCAGAACGCCAGCCATTGCGAGAGCAGAAGCAACATCGCTTGAGCAGATAATGAAATTACCACGACCCAGACGAGTTTGTTGAGCGATAACGTTTCCTTCGCGCTCAATTTGGAACATCAGACCTTTGAACTTCTCTACTGACCAACGGCCACCAGCGTCTTGATCCATGTCGAAGATACCGGGGGTAACGCAAGCTTGAGCACCAGGCTTAGCCGAGACAGCGATAGTACGAACGATTTCACGGTTGATTTCAGCAGTGATCTCGGTAGACAGGATGTTGATCAGCTCTTGTTCAGCGTCAACGCCATGCAGAGCCTTCAGATCCTGAACGAGTTCGACTGAGTATTCAGCCTTCAGAGCACGGGTCTTAGCTTCAACAGCCTTCTTCTCGATGGTTAGAGCCATCTGACCGAAAGCATTGCCACCAGCAGTACCCAGAGCTTCACCAGTAGCGGTAGGCATAGCGGTACCGTAGGTGAAGTCAGTGTCAGGGCTAGAAACGGTGTCGTTCAGAACAGCAGGGTTGGTGCCACGCTGGGTGTCATCAGGACCTTGGGTGCCAGACTGAACAGTCTTGTTACCAGAGAAGGTAGAATCAGCTTCGTTGTACAGAGCTTCGGTGCCGTTTTGAGCAGTGTAGCGAGCCTTCATTGCGAAGATCAGACCGGTTGGCTGGCTCAGAGGCTGCACGCCGCAAACGTCATAAGCGATCAGTTGGGGCATGGTACGACGAACTAGGCTGATCAGAACGGGATCGTACTTAGCGATGCCGTTGCTGTCGCCGTAGCTGCCAACGCTGTTGGTTGGAGCATCTTCGAACAGAGCTTGACGAGATTCCATGTTAGCAATCTCTTGGTTCTCAAGCAGACGAGCAGTGACTTTGCGACGATAGTCGTCCTTGATTGGAGCTAGACCTTCTGCGTCTAGAACGGGACTCCACTTTTCAACTAGATCCATTTTTGCCATTTTAGTTTCCTTCTTAATTAAAACTTAGACTGATGATTTTCAGTTCTATATTGCTATTTACTGAAATGTTATTTCTTCTTACCTAGAGCGGACAGATAAGCAGACATTACAGTGTTTTCAACGATTTGAACAGGTTCACTCGCTTCAACGATTGGTTCGCTCTTAACGAGTTCTTCTGTCAGTTGCTCTTTTGCAGTGCTCTTTTGACCAAAGAAGGATTTCTTGACGATGCCGACTTTCGTTTTGAAAGTGTCTGCATCTTCGAATGCGAAATCTTCAGTTAGAGTCTTAAAGCGTGCTTGATCCAGGCTTGAGAATTCCTTTGAGGCTTCCTCGATAATTTGATCACGCTTGATCTGATTTAGCTCTTCAGTCAGCTTCTTCAGAGAGCCGACAGTAGTAGCGAGAGCAGATTCCATTTCTGACTTCTCTTCGAGCACTTTAGTGTAAAGATCGACCTTTGCTTCAGGTAGCTCGACGTAATGTTGTTCAAATAGAGACTTCAGGTTATCAATAAATGATTCAGTTAGCTCAGATTTAATCGCTGCTTCAAGTGCAACTTCATTATCTTTCTTCCACTCCTCAGCTAGGAAGTTGAGGTATCCATCAATCTTATCACCGGTTTCTTCTTCGAGCTGCTTGCTACGTTGAACAAACTTCTCTTCGAATTCTTCTTCGAGTTTCGCTACAGCGGCATTATGCTCTTCTTGTAGCTTCTGCTCGATTTTCATTACTTGATCTTTGACTGCTGCTTCAAAGATCGTTTGTGCTTTTAGTTTGAATTCTTCGCTGAATTCATCGCCGAGTAGGTCAGAGATAGACTCTTCGACTTTCTTTTTGTCATCGGATTCTTCATCTTCATCCGAACCATCTTCTTCGCCTTGCTTTTCAGCATCAGCGATTTCAGACTCTGGAGTCTCGGATGATTGTAGATCGGGATCCATTGGATTCTCAATCTTCACTGCTGGCTCATCATCAACGCGATCCGCCTGATCCTTGTCATCAGTTTGATCTTCGTCTTTGTCGTCAGCTTTTTGATCGGTTGCTTCAAGCAGTGCTTTGATTTGCTCTTCGAGGGTCATTGGTTTGTTCCTTCAGAATGTGTTAAAAGTATTTAAGCTTTAATCTTATTTAGAAAATCTTGAAATGCTTTCAGCTTTGCTTCTTCAAGATTGACTGAAGAGACTTTCTTGATTTTTGCTTTTGCTTCAAATAGATCACGTTCGACGTAATGACCATCGATTAGCAAATACTCTTTTTCTTCCATTAGATGATTGACGAATGCATCGCCAACCGACGGATCCCAGACGCAATCTGCCGCCGCAGTGAGTTGGAAGTCTTCACCAACTAGCGTAGTGCGTCCACGCTTAGTGACAGAACCAACACCACGACTTGATACACCGACTTTAACACCGTCATCGAGCAGAGCTTCAAGCACTTTACCAAGCGGAGTGCTTAGAACTTTTGCTTTACCGTGATAGTAATTGCCATCTGGCTGAAGTTCAGTAGTCAGAATACATGCCCGCTCGGGATCAACCTGTAGACGACCCGCTGGGTGATTCATTTCACCCAATGCACGAGAAGTCTTGATGTATTCTTCTGTGTAACGCTTGACAGCAGCGTCCATACCCTTCTTAGAGTAGATACGACCGTTGCGGTTTTCTTTTGAGTGCATCAGGAAGGGACCAGCGATATAGAGTCGCTTAGTGCCTTCGAGAGTAGATTCAGTTAGAATCTCTGTACTGATTGCGGTATCAGTAATTAGCTTCATAGGTTAACACCTTGTTCTGGACGGAATAGCGGCCTATAGCCCTTCAGCTTCAGAAGTCGAATATACAGAGTGCCCTTGCCAGTGAAAGTCACAACGATATCTGAAGTGTTGTTCTGTGGATCAGCAGTCCATGGCATTTCAAAGCCATCGCTGTTCTCGAAGTAGTTCAGAATCAGAGTGCCGCCGCGAGTAATGTTCATCTCAGTTCCAGTTTGAACCGAGACTTCCATTGCACCGATATTGACCTGTGGCGTTCCACCGAATAGCTCTTCATTCGACTTCAGTAGATCAACGTCCAGATCAATTGTGGCAGAGCCAGCAGCATCTGCAACGATTTTAACAATCGCTTCGATGTGATTCTGCTTAACGATGTACTTAGTTACTGCCATTTGAAACTACCCCGATTAGTTGCTTAAAGTTAGAATAGTTCTTTGACATATATTCTTCTAACTCTGTTGTATTTATATTTAGCGAATTGATCTTTTTGATCATATTCTCTGAAATGAGAACTTTTGATCCGTCTTGCAATTGATATGGCACTTTGCCAACGAATCGTTCTTTGAGCTTATAGTCAAGAACATATTCATCGAGCGTGAACTTATCATCCGCAATCGATTCGCAGATTTGTTGATAGTGCGATTGAGTGATCTTTTGACCGCGATCAAAGATCACATTGGCAAGACGGTTCGTATCCATATAGATGTTATTTATTGAACAGTTTTTGAGCTACGGTTTTGCGTAGATTTGACACACGATCAACAAGCTTCTCTTGCATTACGCGCTCAAAGATTTTCTTTGCATCGCTCATGCGGTTGTCTCGGACTAGACCAGCGAACTGTTTTGCTTTGTCACTCATTTGGTTCTTCCTTCTGTGGTTGTTGCTGTTGCAGCATCTGCGCATCTTGTGCATTCTCTTCTCGCATCTGTTCGATTTCTTCATCAGTTTGACGAAGAATCTTGCGGCGAACAAAGTCTTGAGAATAGTAAGTGCCAACAAGTGGCAGCACCTGCTCTGCCATCTGTAGACGATTCGTTAGAATCTCTGTCTCTTTGAGTTCAGTGAAGTAGTTATCGCGCAGGAAGTCGAATGTGATGCGTGAGCGAATGAATTCCCAGTCTTCCGGTGCGATAATACCCTTCAACACTAGCTGAACTCGCAGTGCTTGTAGAAACACAGCAGTGAATCGCTTGCGCAGACGATCAATGAACTTGCTGAACTTGATTTCGTCGCGAGTGATTTCTTGAGTACGACCAAGCGAGAAGTTTGCATCTGGACGCAGACGCGACAGCGGAATGTTCAACGCACCGTACAGCTTGTTCAGAAAGTAGTTAACGTTGTCCATCTGTCCAGTGATGTTCTCGCTAGGTAGAGTTTGGATTTCTGTTGCACGCCCGCCAGCCCTCCGCGGAAGCCAGAAGTCTTCCAACATAGTCGTATGAACTCGTTCGTCACGTATTTCCCCGGTAGCAGAGTCATAGCCGATCTTGTTCTTATACTTCGCCATGATGTTCTGCATGTACTGATCTGCCTTTTGCTTTGGCATATCAGCAATATCAATATAGAACACGCGACGACTCGGCGCACGAGACAGCGTATAGATCAGAGCAGCGTCTTCCATGTAGCGAAGCTGATTGGCTGGCTTGATCGCTTTATGGAGATACGAGATTGGATTGTTGTACTCATCCGTCAGACCGCTGTTTGCGTAGATGATCGTATCTGGCGATAGTTTAATGCCAGTGCCACCAGTCTGAGTACCTTGCTCATTGTAAACAAAGTATTCTTCTGTTGCAACAACGACATCAACGCCGCCAGCATTCTTTTTGCGAATGATATCACGAACTTTCTTGATCTTTCGTGGATCAAGCAGTCTGATGTCACGAATGCCAGTTGACAAGTCTTCTTCGTCTGCAATGATTTGAGCATAGAGCTTACCGTCAACGTACCATTGACGAAATAGCTCATGTCCGTTGTCATGAAAATCAAGAAGACTCAGAACAGCGTTGAATTCATCAGTGATGGCTTCAACAATCTGTTCTGGGATATCGCCTTCTTCTGTGCGAACAGTAATCGTCACTGGCGCTTTGTCATCTTCAACAACAACTGCTTCATTAACGATATCTTCAATTGCAGCATCAATCTCGGCAACTTGAGACATTGCACGATACTTGTTGATTAGATCAACTTCGTTTGTGAGTCGCTTGTTGAGATCGAAGAAGTAACCGTATGCTGATGCGCCAGCAGCAGTTACTTCATTCTCAATTGCGCCGTCGTTTTGGACAGGTGCAGCAAGAGCTGGCATTTCGCCAGTCTTACGAATCTCAAAGCCAAAGATTTTATATGATGCCATTTTTCTCGTTTTCTAACTCAGATTGTCTATTCAGTCTTTTGTGTAGCTCAAACCACGTTATATTTAACTTTCTACAAGCAGAAGACTTGGACACATACTCAATACCATCAAGAATTACTCTTTTAGCTTGTGGTGAATTTTCAGCAATCTCATCAAGCCTTTCTGGTGTCTTTGGAGGTCTTGGTCCACATAATGCTTTTTTATGTTCTTCTGTGAATGGTTTTCCTTTTTTGCCATCAGATATTTTTCTGCAATGTTCTTCAGATAAAGGTTTGCCCAAAAGAGCTTTAGATATGTTTGCTTTGTGTTCTTCAGTTAGATGTGTGGGTCTAACCTGCGTTTCTTTTACACGCTGTTTTGTTTCTTCAGTCCATTTCAAACCACGCTTTGCTTTTGAAATTTTATCTTTTGTTTCTTGTTTGTGCGGACTTCGATTATATGTTTCTGGCTTTTTTCTTGGTTTTGGTTCTGGTTTTAGTTCCGGATGCAAAGAGTAATATTCTCGATTTTTTTGATGTCGTTCAGCAATCAATACAGAATGCTTTGACCGCAAATCATCTGACCACTCATATCCAATTACACCATCACCTCCATCAGTCATGTTATAGCCAAATTGTCCTTTGCTTTTATATTCGGCAATAAAATATGGCTCCATAACTTTATGCGTATGCGTTACATCGAGTGATTGATATAAAACTTCCCACGTAAAAGCATCTTGACCATATTTTCTAATAGCACAGTAAAACTTTCTGCTTGTATCAGTTGATTTTAATGCACTAGATATGTGCTGTTCAATCCTGTCTGGCCATTTTGATGTGAATCCAATATAACACTTACCATTAACGATATTTGTCGCTTTATAAATTGTATATATTGGATTCATCATATCAAATTAAGCGTTAACGCCAGTCTCTTCGAAGTAGTTATAAACAAACGTGACGGGGAAAGTTTGCACAGTATTTTGGGCCTCGAAGTCGAGTTCAAGTGCGCCAACTTCAACCGGCATTGCATCAATCAGCTTCACAGTCTTGACAGTATCACCGTTGCGAGAGAGTTGCTTGATGATGATATCGACTTGATACTGTGCTGGCTGAATGATACCAGTGTTGTTTGAAATGTTGTTGATGCCGTGTGACCAACGAGTCAGTGCATCTTTGACTTGGAAGTTCTCGTTGTAGACCATGATCTGCCAAGGTTGGAAATCACGTTCACCAGCGACGTTGATTGCACGACCCTGATAATACACAGGCACAGGCGAAACAGTGCTTGCTGGCAGTGATGCAGCTTTACAATGAAATTGACCAAGGAAAGATGCGGTAGTGCCACCAGTCACGAATGATGGAAAGTTCAGTTCGACTCTGAACTGATTGGGCCGAAGTAGGCCGTTACTGATTGACGCGCGGAATCCGCTCAAATCTGCCATTTTTATAATCCTCTTTGTAGATTCTTGTAACTATTTAGCACGAGGATTTCTCAGTCTCCTCGTGCTATTCTATTGATTAATTACAGCTCGATCTCAGTGAACGTGGCGCCTGTGCGGACTGCCACAAATTGGAGACTGATGAATCGAATCGAGCGAACTGGCTTAATGAAGATGTTTGCACGAAGTTCGCCAGCATCAATAGTGTCTGCTGTGTTCACGGTTGGACCAACATCAACGTAGAAGTCAGTAATGCCTTGGCGACCGCGAACATCACGTAGCAGTGGGCTGATAGTGCCAGCAAACAGTTGACGAGTCAGTTCAGTATTCTGTTCAAACAGATAATACTTCGATGCTTGTGCAATTGACTTCTCAAGAACAATGAACAGACGACGAACGTTGATTGCATCAAATGCGCTTGGACGACGCAGCATCGTTTTGTCGCCAAACAGCACAGTGCCTTCGCCAGGGAACGCTACCACTGGGTTGATATTGCGCTTGAACAGTTCGTCACGCGAAGCTTTATCCGGGTTGTATGCAAGTCGAGTGACGTTCTTGATCTGACCGCGATTCAGACCAGCTGGCGAGTACCAAGTATCTGCAACAAAGTCTGTCCGAGCACAGAGACCAGCAACATCAGCGTTGAGCGGAATCCAACGATACACATCATTGTACTTGTCGTACTGATACTTGAAGCCGCTATCAGCGACGCCATATGAGCTAGAGACGTTGATTGTGTTGTACCACTCGATGATAGATTCGAGAGATTCAGCAGTATCGCCGATGATTGCAGCGCCGGTACTTGCATCGACTGGCGACACAAAAGCAACGCAATCTAGGCGAGTCTCGGCAATGTTCTGAATCACATACTGTTGAACAGCAAGAGATGCTTTGCCAGTGATGAGTAGAGAGACTTCAATTTGCTCAGTCTGCTTGAAGAGATCCCACGCAGCTTGCATTTCGCCGTCAGTTGCAGCAGTGCCGTCAGCGCCACCAGTCAGTGAACGAGTAGCTGGCTTCTTCAGATCCTTGTATGCAGTTGCAGCAACAACAGCGCCACCGAAGTCAGTGCCAGTTGCAGTAACATCAGCAGTATCTGGATGATCCATCCACCAGACATATGCGCTGTTGTTCAGTACAGTCTTGTAGTAGCCAGAAGTGCCGTCAAAGCGCAGTGCATCAGATGCTTTGCTGATGTTATCGAAAGTTTCGAGAACAGTGCCAGCAATGCCAGAGAACAGACCATCTTCATCGACAACGACTGCATGTAGACCGTCTTTAGAAGCGCCCATATCGAGTGCGCGATTGCTATCGACTGGCGCTGCATTGAACAGATCAGCATATTCCCACTTTGCGACAGCAGTCAGACCAGTGCCAGCAGCAGCATAGTTAGAGGCAACAGTTGCAGAAGTGTCTGAAGTGATGCCAGTGACTTGCTTAGTGACAACAGAGCCACCGACAGTGAGAGTGACATACGAGCCGACAGTCAGTTCTGCCGTGAACAGAGTTGAAGTGCCAGTCAGAGTTGCTGCGCCAGAAGAGACAGCAATAGTGCCAGTCAGAGTGCGAGAGTAAGTTGCTGCATCTGCTAGAGAGACTTTCAGAGAGTTGCCGATAACGCCTGGATACTTTGCAGCAAACATACCAACAGCACCTTCGCCGTTCATGTAGCTGGTTTCATATGTGTTAGCGTTGCCGATCTTGACAGCAGAACCAGTTGCAACTGCGTTTAGTTGACCAGCAGTGCTTGAGCGAACAACCATTAGATTGTTTGAGTAATCAAGGAAGTTCTTTGCAGAATAGAATGATGCAAAGTTGCTGTTGCTTGGCTTGCCGAACCGACTGACTAGAACTGCTTCATTGCTGATTTGAGTGACATCGTTAACTGGACCCCATGCGAACTCACCAACAAAAGCGCCAGTTGAGACTGCTACGCCAGGGGTGGTGATGGTTAGGTCGCGCTCAGCCACCCTAACTTCCGGGGAGATGAAATTTGCCATAGTTAAAACCTTTCTTGGTTACAAAATCGTGTTTATGTGTGTATTTAGTCAAAAGCTTGATGTGATATAATATCAAATATGGTATTGTGGAGAGTAAAACATGATCATATACACAGTTTACAAAACGACCAACATCGTGAATGGCAAAATCTACTATGGATTTCACTCTATAGATGAATCAAAGATTCTACGAATGGATAGATGTCATGGAAGCTGCTTTGCTGATGAATATCTTGGATCTGGAAAGTTGTTGAAACGAGCAATAAAGCGTTATGGTAAACGTAGTTTTTATCAAGAAATCATAGGAATATTTGATCTCAAAGAAGAAGCTGAACTACTAGAATCACAGCTTGCAAACGCAGATTTTGTTCAACGCGATGATAACTACAATATTGCTCTTGGAGGAAATGTCAGAATTTTTGTTGGTATAAACAATCCGTTCTATGGCAAACACCATACGGAAGAATCTAAGCGACGGATAAAAGAAGCAAGAGCATTGAGTAATCTACCAACATATCAAGTAACCGTAACAAATACCAACACGGGAGAACTGTATAAAGGATATGCTGAAGTTGTTAAAGCGTTTGGATTCAAAGTAGACAATAGAAATATCAGCAACAAAATTAGAGCATTCAT
>OGVG01000052.1_pt1 | contig 15342 bp, 15 predicted proteins | sample 1575691 | NCBI WGS metagenome assembly OGVG01 (sample SAMN07581545, study PRJEB24739) | freshwater metagenome | reverse complement strand
GATAGAATTTGCATTTTCCGCTGATGAGAATTCTATCGTTTTTGAGTTCACATTCTAAAACGCCACCACGTTTGGAAATTTGTTTTGCAGTAAGTTTATTTTTTTCCAATTTTTCTGCCCAAAAAGGAGTCAATGTAGTATGAGCAGAACCTGTAACAGGATCTTCGTTTACACCGCAATTTGGTCCGAAAAATCTGGATACAAAATCAAAATTTTCTGAAATCGAGCTTACAATAATTCCTCTTGCATCGATTTTTGCAATTTCAGGAATGTTGGGTTCTATATTTTGAATTTGATGTTCGTTTTCAAAAATCAATAAATAATCTGTTTTTCCTTGATAAGCTTCAATAGGTTGATACGCAAAACATTTCTCAAAAATAGCTAAATCTTCCACTTTTTGTAAGTTGTCTTTTGGAAAATCTAAAGTTAAAAAATCACCGTTTTTAGTTACAGTTAGCGTTCCGCTATTTTTAGAAAAGAAGTTGATTTTTTCTCCTGAAAATCCTTCAAAATTCATCAATGTGTAAGCGGATGCCAAAGTTGCGTGACCGCATAAATCTACTTCAACTTCTGGCGTAAACCAACGAATTTCGTAGCCGTTTTCTACAGGAACAGTGAAAGCTGTTTCTGCTAAATTGTTTTCGGCTGCTATTTTTTGCATTATATCTGCATCTAACCAATTTTCTAGCGGACAAACAGCTGCAGGATTTCCCGAAAATAAAGCGTCTGCAAAAGCGTCTATTTGATATATTTTTTGGCTCATTATCAATGCTTGAGTTTAATTTTTATACAAAAATTTCTAATTTTTTCTGAGTTGCGCCCCGACTTGAGCGGAAATCCTTTTTTTCAATGGCAAAAGCATTGGCAAAAAAAAGATTGGGAGCGGAAGGCGGAATTTGGCGCCATAAAAAACTTCTAGCTTCTAGCTTCTAACTTCTAGCATTTTCAGGTAGGTTTCCATATCTTTATCACCACGACCACTTAAACAAATCACCACCACATCGTCTTTTTGGAAGTTTTTCTTTTTTAAAACGTGCAATGCGTGAGAACTTTCTAAAGCGGGAATAATGCCTTCTAATTTGGTGAGTTCAAAAGCAGATTCTAGCGCTTCATCATCATCAATACTGAAAAATTCTGCACGATTATTTTTAAATAAATTCGCGTGAAAAGGCCCAATTCCTGGATAATCCAATCCCGCGGAAATAGAGTGTGGTTCTATCACTTGTCCGTCATTGGTTTGCATCACAATGCTTTTGCTACCGTGCAAAACGCCTGTAGTTCCCAAGAAAGTTGTAGCGGCAGATTTTCCTGAATTTACTCCAAAACCACCAGCTTCCGCAGCAATTATTTTTATCGAAGGTTCATCTACAAAATGGTAGAAAGTTCCTGCTGCATTGCTTCCGCCACCAACACAAGCAATGACGTAATCTGGATTTTCTCTTCCTATTTTCTCTTTCAACTGCCATTTAATTTCCTCAGAAATCACACTCTGGAATCTCGCCACCAAATCAGGAAAAGGATGCGGACCAACTACACTTCCGATGATGTAATGCGTAGTAGTAGCGTTGTTAATCCAGTCTCTTAACGCTTCATTTACAGCATCTTTCAATGTTTTAGAACCCGAAGTGGCAGGGACAACCTTAGCGCCGAGCATTTTCATTCTGGCAACGTTGGGAGCTTGTCTCGCAATATCTACTTCGCCCATATAAACGATGCATTCTAAATTCATTAATGCGCAAGCTGTAGCAGTTGCAACTCCATGTTGACCAGCTCCTGTTTCGGCGATAATTCTCTTTTTTCCTAGTTTTTTGGCTAGAAGAACTTGTCCGAGAGCGTTATTGATTTTATGCGCACCAGTGTGATTTAAATCTTCACGTTTTAGGTAAACGTTTGTGCCATATTTTTCGCTTAAATTTTTCGCAAAATAAAGTGGAGTAGCCCTGCCAACATAATCTTTCAGTAAATCGTTAAGTTCTTTTTTAAACTCTTCAGATTCTATAATTTCTATATAATTTTGTTGAAGTTCTTCCACGTTTGGATAGAGCATTTCTGGAACAAATGCGCCTCCAAATTCTCCGTAATATCCGTTTTCGTCGGGATTTCTATATGTTGTCATTTCAGTAATGATTTAAATGTTTTTATTTTTTCTAGGTCTTTACTTCCGGGTTCAATTTCAAATTTAGAATTGATATCTAAAGCAAAAGGAGTGTTCAACTTTGTCAAAGTTTTATTTTCACGCATATTAACTTTGACAAAGTTTTGTAAATTTTTAATGTTTTCTAAAGAAATTCCGCCACTCAAAAAATAAGGTATTGGAATTTCTATTTCGTTGAGAATTTGCCAATCAAAGGTTTTTCCTGTTCCGCCAAAAGCTTTAGAATCAGTGTCGAAAAGGAAATAATCAACCAAAGAATTGAAAATTGAAAATTGAAAATTGAAAGTTTCTCCAACTCTGAAAACTTTGATGAGTTTTACTTCTTTCTTTACATTTTTTCTTAAATCTTTGATGAAATTTTCATCTTCATCTCCATGTAATTGGATGAAATTCAAATTGGATTTCTCTGAAATTTCGGCAATTTTTTCAATCGTTTCATTCACAAAAACACCTACTTTTCCTTGATGATTGATTGCTGAAATTCCTTCTAAACTCAAATGATTCAGGACGAATCTCGGTGATTTTTCGTAGAAAATAAAGCCTAAAAAATTGGTATTCAAAGAAATTAATTCTTGAATTTGATCCATTTTTGTAAGTCCACAAACTTTCAGTTTCATAAAATAAATTTTGGCTAAAGCCAATTTGATTTTTTTAATTTTTAAAACGGGCTAAAGCCCGTTCCTATTGATGAAAAATTAATAATCATAACAGTAACACATTACCAAATCATCAATTTATCACATCAACAAATTCTTTGAATTTGCTTCCCGGATTTTCGTTTTTCATAAAATATTCTCCCATCAAGAAAGAATCAAATCCTTTTTCTTTCAAAAATTTAAAATCTTCCACTTTGTAAATGCCACTTTCCGCAACCGATAAAGTTACTTTTGGAAGCAAGTTTTTCAGGTTGACAGAATGTTGTAAATCTACCTTGAAATCTTTTAAATTTCGGTTGTTGATTCCTACCAAATCAATTTCAGAATTGAAATGTTCCAGTTCTTCTTCGGTGTGAATTTCCAGTAAAACTTCTAAATTCAATTCGTGGGCTAAAGTTGTAAATTCTTGAACTTGAGTTGGCGAAAGACACGCCGCAATCAATAAAACAACATCTGCACCAATAGATTTTGCCTCGTAGAATTGGTATTCATCTACCATAAAATCTTTCCTTAAAATAGGAATATTCACAGAATTTCTCACGCTCAAAATATCTTCAAAACTACCTCCGAAGAAATCTTTATCAGTTAAAATCGAAATACCACTTGCGCCGAATTCTTCGTATTTTGTTACCACTTCTAAAGGTGAAAATTTATCGTTGATAATTCCTTTTGAAGGTGATTGTCTCTTGAATTCAGTAATAATTCCGTTTCTGGATTTTATCGATTCTTTCAAAGAAAAAGTTTCTCTTCCAAAATATTCCGAATTTTTCAGTTCTTCAACAGAAATTTTACTTTTAGAGAAAGCAATTTCTTCCTTTTTTCTGGCTACTATTTTATCTAAAATATTCATTTTAAAGTTACATTTTATATACAATTTGAGCTTAAATTGTAACGAGTTTATTTAAACATTCTAGCGCTTTTCCACTTTCTAAACTCTCTTTTGCCGCGGCTAAGCTTGCTTCATAATTTTCGTATTTTCCTGTGTTTTGAAGCGCTTTTGCAGCATTAGAAAGAACTACGGCGTTTTGTTCATGAGTTCCTTTTCCTTCTAAAATATTTCTGAAAATTTTGGCCGCTTCTTCTTTGGTATTTCCACCGAAAATGGTTTCTGCTTCTATGTTTTTGAATCCTAATTCTTCAGCAGAGAAAATTTCTTCTCCATTTTTGTTGAAAATTTTACTATCTCCTGTCAAAGAAATCTCGTCGTAACCGTCTAAAGCGTGAACTAACATAAAATCTTCGTTGTTTTTTTGCAAAATATATTGGTATAATCTGGCAATTTCTAGATTATAAACACCAATCATTGAAAATTTTGGTTTTGCAGGATTTACCAATGGTCCTAAAAGATTAAAAAATGTTCTCAATCCCAAACCTTTTCTCAAAGGAGCCACCGTTTTTAATGCTGGGTGAAAAAGCGGAGCGTGAAGAAAACAGATGTTGGCTTTTTCCAAATCTTTCTTTAAATCTTCCTGATTATCTTTGAACTGATAGCCCAATTCTTCTAACACGTTAGAAGAACCAGAAATCGCAGAAACACCATAATTGCCGTGTTTCGCTACTTTTTGTCCGGTTCCCGCAACGATAAAACTTGCCAAAGTAGAAATATTGAAGGTGTTTTTTCCATCACCGCCAGTTCCTACAATATCTACCAAATCGTGAGTTCCGAGATCTACTTTCACCGCCAAATCGAGTAAAGCTTCTCGGAAGCCTTGCATTTCTTCCAGCGTAATGCTTCGCATCATAAAAACCGTTATAAACGCCGAAACTTCTGTTTCGTTGAATTTATTTTGTGCAATTTCAATCATAATAGCTTTTGCTTCGGCTTTGGTCAAAGTTTGATGATTGAAAAGGTATTGTAAAATTTGTTTCATAATATGTAGTCCGAAGTCAGATGTCTGAAGTCGGAAGCTTTTAGGGTTATACTTATTCTTCTGACTTCTGACTTCCGTCTTCCGACTTTAAGAAATTCTCTAAAATCTTTCTTCCTTTTGGAGTTAAGATACTTTCAGGGTGATATTGAACCGCGTGAACATCATATTCCTTGTGTTTTAGGCTCATAATCATTCCAGAATCATCTACAGAGGTAATTTCTAATTCCTCTGGGAAATCATCAGGATTTACCGCCCAAGAATGATAACGTCCCACTTCTAAAACTTCGGGTAAATTTTCTAGAATTTTGTGAGGTTTCACTTGTTTAGCTTCGGTGGCAACTCCGTGATAAATTTCTGAAAGATTAATGAGACTTCCGCCAAAAGCTTCTGCGATCGCTTGTTGACCAAGACAAACCCCAAAAATAGATTTGGTTGGAGCATATTTTTTTATCACTTCTAATAAAATTCCCGCTTCTTCGGGAATTCCAGGGCCTGGAGAAAGGATGATTTTATCATATTGATTTATGTCTTCCAAAGGAATTTCGTCATTTCTGAAGACATCTACTTTTTCGCCCAAAATTTGTTCTACAATTTGAACGAGATTGTAGGTAAAACTATCGTAATTATCGAAAACCAATACTTTGGTTGTTGGTTGATGGTTCATCGTTGATGGTTCTTTTATGTTGTCTTTCATTATTTATTTTTGTAATAATTTATAAATCCGTTTAATAATTTTTTGCAAAGTATTATTTGTGATAAAATGCTTTCAAATTCTTCCTTTTCAATATAGTTTTGATCAAGTGATAGATAAAGTTGAGTTTCTAGTTCATAAATGGAGCCTCTTGCAATAAATAGAAAATGTATCGTTTCTTTAGAAGTGTTTCTTCCGCAACCTTCTGCAATGTTAGATGGAACAGAAACTGCGCATCTTCTAATTTGGTTTGTTAATCCAAAAATTTCTTCTTTTGGAAAAGTTTTGGTGAAATCGTAAACAATATTTGTGAGTTTCCTACATTCAATCCAAACATCAAGATTTGTATATTCCATCTCTTTAATTAGTTTTTTATTCTTTAAGTCTAACAACTATCAACAAACAACCATCAACTAAATATTGCCAGCTTTTTTAACTGCCATTTTCAAGGCATTTAGTTTGTTATTTACTTCTTGCAACTCATTTTCTGCGGAAGATTTGGCTACAATTCCAGCGCCAGCTTGATAGAAAAGCGTATTATTTTTGCTTAAAAATGTTCTAATCATAATGGCTTGGTTGCAGCTTCCATCAAAGCCTACAAAACCAATACAACCGCCATAATAACCGCGAGAAGTTTTTTCGTAATCATCGATGAGTTCAAGAGCTTTATATTTTGGAGCGCCACTTAATGTTCCTTGCGGAAAAGTAGTCGCAATCATTTCATAAGGATTGGTATTTTCGTCTAATTCTGCGGTGACTTCTGAAACCATGTGTATGACGTGAGAAAACAATTGAATTTCTTTCAGTTTAGAAACCGTTACGTTTTTGCCTAATTTGCTTAAATCATTTCTGGCTAAATCTACCAACATGGTGTGTTCGGCGTTTTCTTTCGGGTCTTTTTTCAGGGTTTCTACCGATTGTAAGTCTTTTTCAGTGTCACCAGTTCTGCGGAAAGTTCCTGCAATTGGGTGAATTATAGCTTTATGATTTTGAATAATCAACTGACTTTCGGGACTTGAACCCATTAATTTGTAATCGCCATAATCAAAGAAAAATAGGTAAGGAGAAGGATTGATGTTTCGTAAAGCTCTGTAAACATTGAACTCATCTCCTTTGAATTTTTGTTCAAATCTTCTGCTTAAAACCAACTGGAAAACATCTCCACGGAAACAATGTTTCTTCGCCAATTCTACCAAATCTCTGTATTCATCATCACTTAAATTAGAAGTTTCTTCGTCTATTTTTTCAAAAGGGTAGAGTGCAACGTCTTTATTTTGAATGATGCTTTCAATTTCTGAAATTTCAGATTTTAGCCCATCAATTTTATTTTCAATGAGGAACATTTCATCATTAAAATGATTAATAGCAATAACATATTGATAAAATCTGTAACGTAAAATTGGGATTTCTACTTCCTTGCTTTGAGGTTTGAATTGGATGGTTTCAAAAAATTGAACGGCATCAAAACTGGTATAACCAAATAAACCTTGAGCCATTTTTTCAACTGGATTTTTTACCTTTTCGCAATCAAAACTTTTGGAAAAATTTTCTAAATATTCAGTGATGTTGAAATTTTCTGGAATTTGATATTTTTCTGGAGCGGTTAATGGTAATTTCACTTCCATTTCCTGTAGATTTTTAATTTCTACTCCTGCAATTGCATTGATAGCGATGTAAGAAAAACTGTTGTTATTTACATTGTGATCGGCACTTTCCAGTAGAATGGTATCTCTGAATTTATCTCTGAGTTTCAGGTAAATTCCCATCGCTGTATGAAGGTCTCCCATCAATGATTTAGAGGTGGTTTTTATTTTAGTTGTGGGTTGTTGGTTGTTGGTTGTCAGCATAATTAAAGATTTAAATAAAAAAAAGACTTCAACGGTATAATCGCTGAAGTCTTCTCATGAAATGAATTTATTGTAGTATAGATTCAAAGCATAGCAGTATTACCTTAGACTCAGCATAGAGTATAAGTGCCACCACCAATTTTTGTTGCTATTCATTTTCATTGGGGCAAATTTATAAAAGTTTTTGAAATAAAAAAATCCTAAACTAAAAAAGTTTAGGATTTATTATTGATAACAAATTTGTTTTACATTATTTTACTTGATCTACAACAGCTTTGAAAGCTTCTGGATGATTCATTGCAAGGTCTGCAAGAACTTTTCTGTTTAGCTCGATGTTGTTCTTTTTAAGAGCTCCCATAAATTGAGAGTAAGACATTCCGTGTTCTCTAGTTCCAGCGTTAATTCTGGTAATCCAAAGTCCTCTGAAGCTTCTTTTCTTCTCTTTTCTACCGCGGTAAGCATATTGCATTGCTTTTTCTACGGCATTTTTAGCAACAGTCCAAACATTTTTTCTTCTACCGAAAAAACCTTTAGCCTGCTTTAAAACTTTTTTTCTGCGCGCTCTAGACGCTACAGCGTTTACTGATCTTGGCATAATTTAAATTTTTTGTTTTTTTGAAAAGGGCGGAACTGCGTTTAAAGTTCTCTTATAGGCACCGTTTCAGGGTTAACTTTTAATGAATTTTTTAGGAATTCTTATAAACCGAATATTGATTTATAAAAACTACTTAATTGCTAATTGGCGAAGAACGCTTTTCTCATCCACAGTAGCAACGTAAGAAGTTTGCGTAAGATTTCTCTTTTGCTTCGTTTCTTTTTTAGTTAAGATGTGGCTTTTGTAAGCATTTTTTCTTTTGATCTTACCTGTACCAGTAAGAGCAAAACGCTTTTTAGCACCTGATTTCGTTTTTAATTTTGGCATTGTTTTGCTTTTTATGTATTTGTTATCAATGAGTTTGCAAAATTATAAAAATTTATAATACTCTGCAATACTATAATCAAGAGATTTCAGAGGAGAAATCCCTTGATGTACAATTATTTCTTTTGAAAGATTATTTTGCTGCTTTTTTAGGGCTCATCATCATAATCATTCTCTTACCTTCTAGTTTAGGCATTTGGTCTACTTTTCCTACGTGTTCTAGCTCTTGAGCGAGTCTTAGAAGTAAGATTTCACCTTGATCTTTGAAGATAATAGAACGTCCTTTGAAGAAAACATACGTTTTCAATTTAGAGCCTTCTTCTAAAAATTTCTCGGCATGTTTTTTCTTGAACTCGAAATCATGATCGTCTGTTTGAGGTCCGAATCTGATTTCTTTAACTACAACTTTTACTTGCTTAGCCTTGAGTTCCTTTTGTTTTTTCTTTTGTTCGTAAAGAAATTTTTTGTATTCAAGAACTCTACAGATATAAGGTTCTGCTTTATCTGAAATAACGACTAAATCAAGATCTTGTTCCTGAGCAATTGCAATAGCTCTTGCTAAAGGATACACTCCTGGTTCTACATTATCTCCTACTAAACGAACTTCCTTTGCACGGATTTTTTCGTTAATTTGATGTAAGTCTTCTTGTACAGGGCGACGCATTGGTCCTCTTCCTCTGTGGTTAAATTTCTGTGCTATAGTTGTATAATTTTAAAGTTAATTCTTTTTAAAAATTTTAAATTATAGATTTTGAATTTTAAATTAAAACAAAATTCTTCTATAATTAAATCTAAAATTTCTTAGATTTTTGCTGCTTCTTTGAAATAGGTTACGAAATCTTCTAATTTCATCGCTCCTAAATCACCTTCTCCACGTCTTCTTACAGAAATGGTGCCGTTTTGTTCTTCATTTTCTCCTACCACTAACATAAATGGAATTTTCTTCAATTCTGCATCACGAATTTTCTTACCTGTTTTTTCGTTTCTGTCATCAATTAATCCGCTAATATCGTGATTTTCTAATAATTGTGAAACTTTTTTAGCATAATCTACATATTTTTCAGAAATAGGTAAAATGATAAATTGGTCTGGACTTAACCAAAGAGGGAAGTCTCCTGCAGTATTTTCTAACAGAATCGCAATGAAACGTTCCATAGAACCAAATGGTGCTCTGTGAATCATTACTGGTCTGTGTTTTTCATTGTCATTACCAGTGTACCAAAGGTCAAATCTTTCAGGTAAATTGTAATCTACTTGAATGGTTCCTAATTGCCAACTTCTTCCTAAAGCATCTTTTACCATAAAGTCTAGTTTAGGGCCATAGAATGCAGCTTCGCCGTACTCTACGATGGTTTTAAGACCTTTATTTTGTGCAGCAGTGATGATTGCATTTTCTGCTTTTTCCCAATTTTCTTCTGAACCAATATATTTTGATCTGTTTTCTTTATCTCTAAGTGAAACTTGAGTCACGAAATCTTCAAATCCTAGGCTTCTGAAAACGTAAAGAACCAAGTCAATTACATCTTCAAACTCTTTTAATAATTGGTCTGGAGTACAGAATAAGTGTGCGTCATCTTGAGTGAAACCTCTTACTCTGGTTAAACCGTGTAATTCACCAGATTGCTCGTATCTGTAAACGGTTCCGAATTCTGCATATCTCTTAGGTAAATCTTTATAAGACCATTGAGAAGTTTTATAAATTTCGCAGTGATGCGGACAGTTCATTGGTTTTAAGAAAAATTCTTCACCTTCGTTTGGAGTTTTAATCGATTGGAAAGAATCTGCTCCATATTTTTCGTAGTGACCAGAAGTTTTGTACAATTCAATATTCCCAATATGAGGAGTCATTACAAACTCATAACCACCTTTTTTCTGAGCTTCTGAAAGGAAATTTTCTAATTTTTTTCTCAGTGCAGTTCCTTTTGGCAACCAAAGTGGTAAACCAGCACCTACTTTTTCAGAAAATGCGAAGATTCCTAGTTCTTTTCCAAGTTTTCTGTGGTCTCTTCTTTTTGCTTCTTCTAATCTTTCTAGATATTCTGTCAATTCTTTTTGTTTAGGGAAAGAAATTCCATAAACTCTAGTCAATTGCTTATTTTTTTCGTCTCCTCTCCAATATGCTCCAGCTGCATTAAGAATTTTTACAGCTTTTACGATTCCTGTACTTGGAATATGACCACCTCTACAAAGGTCTGTGAAGTTATCATGGGTACAGAAAGTGATTTCGCCGTCTTGTAAATTTTCTATTAATTCAGTTTTGTATGGATTGTCTGCATATTCTTTCAGTGCATCTGCTTTAGAAACCGAATAAAGATTGAAAGTCGCATCTTTTTTAGCGTTTTCGAGCATTTTTTTCTCGATTTTTTCAAAATCTTTTTCAGAAAGAGATTCATCACCGAAATCTACATCGTAATAAAACCCGTTTTCAATTGCAGGACCGATGGTTAATTTAGCATTTGGATAAAAATCTAAAATAGATTGAGCCAAAATGTGTGCTGAAGAATGCCAAAAAGCTTTCTTTCCTAAATCATCATTCCACGTGAGCAACGTAAGCATAGCATTTTCTGTAATTGGCGTCGTGACTTCTACTTGTTTGCCGTTTACCTCAGCAGAAATAGTGTTTCTAGCCAAACCTTCAGAGATAGATTTTGCAACTTCTAGAGGTGTAACTACACCTTCAAATTCACGAATGCTTCCGTCTGGAAGAGTAATTTTAATCATTTTGGAATCCTAATTTTAATAATGTGCAAAAATAAGGATTTTTTTTGATGTTTCTTAAATTCAGAGCTAATATTAGAACTTAAAATAGAAAACCGAAGAAATTACGCTTCGGTTTTATTTTGTTCTGTATTGTCTGTTCTTCCATCTTGGTGAAGTTTAGAAGTTTTTTTGACTTGTTTTTCTTCAATTTTAGAAGCGCCTTCTAATCTTGGAGTTTGAGGCAGATTAGGGAAATCTTGATTTTGTTTAGCGTTTTGCGCGTTATTTTCTGCGGTATTTTTTCTTTTATCTTTTTCCATGATTTTTGAATTTTTAAGTTATTCAAAATTCTGGAAAATTCTAAGGAAATATGTTATACAATATTGTGAAAAGTTTCTAGAATTTAGATAAATCAAAACTTTGCGTTTCGTCTATGATTTCATAATTCAATGCTTTCGCTAAAACGAAAATTTCATTCAGATTTGTCATTAATTGTTTTCTGCCTTCTGTTCTCAACTTATTTTGGTCAACGGTTTTTTCGGCATTTTTTCTAGCATTATTGGAAATTCTTTTGAAATCTTCTTCGGAAAAACGGTCGAAAAATGAATCGTCAAGCGAAGTGATTTCCGCATCTGTAAAAATCTTGATGTCAGCATTTGGGATTTCTTTGATAATCAGTTTTTTATCAGCAGAATCTACCTCGATTTTCATTTTTTTCAAATCATAAGTTACCTGCGCTTTTGCTTTGGTGAAAATCACGATTTCTTTTTCACTAGAAGGTAAACCTTTGATTCCGAAAAGTTGATTGGTGATTTTGGTTTTTTGCAAGTTTGAAAAATCTTGTTCTATCACCACCATTTTATTCATTTTAGAAATTTGATTGGTGAGCACATAGTAATCAGTAGAAACTTGGTCGTCATTTTTGCCAATATTTCTAAAAAAATAAACGAGCAATAAAGTAAGGATTACACCTAAGGTAAAACCAATGATTTGTTTAATGTAATTCATTATTTTTTGATAATGTTCAATAAATCTTTTTCAATAAAACCAGTTTCTGGTTCTTCGGTTATTCTACCAATTTCCTTGCCATATTTTTCTACGATTATTGTAGGAACGTGCGTAATGTTATATTTTACTTCTTCACCATCTGGAGCTTGTTTCTGTCTGTTTACCCCAATGATTTGGAGTTTGCTTTCAGGGAATTTGGTTTCTTCTAGAATTTTCATCAGTCTAGGGAAATTTCTTTTGCTGTCTCCGCACCAAGTTCCTAGAAATACGATGATATTATATGAATTGATTTTTTCTTTCTTTAAGCCTTCTAGAGCGGTTTTGTCGATAGGATAGATGGTGTAATTTTCATCATACCAAGCTTTGTAAGGCTCTTTTTGAAATTGGTCTAAAGATTGGCTTCCTAGAAGCATTTTTCCGTATTCTGGAGTGTCAATTTCTCTATTGATGATTACTTTTTGAGCGCAAGAATTAAGTGCCATACCTAAAATGATTAATGTGATTATTTTTTTCATTTTTTTCAAAATTATGTGTTTATTTTTCTAATATACTTTTTAGATTTGCACTAGAATAGTACTTATTTTTTAAAACTTTATTGTCTGAAACTCTGTGTACATTATATTTATCTCCAGATTTTTCGTAATAAGCTTCTTCTCCTTTAGAAGTGTAAAATTCTACAGTTTCTTGGGCTTTTTCTTCTGTTTCACAAGCTTTTGACATGTTAGAACGCTGTACTTCATTAAACAAATCTACAAATTTTTCGCCTAAACCAAATTCAAGAACTGCGCCAGAAAGTACATATTGTAAATCACAAAGTGCATCTGCAATTTCTACGATGTCTTGATCTTCAATGGCTTGTTTCAGTTCGTTTAATTCTTCCTGAAGTAAAGCTATTCTTAGGTTGCATCTTTCTGCAGAAGGAATCTGTGGATTTTCTAAAATAGGGGCGTTAAAAGTTCTGTGAAATTCTGCAACTTGGTTTAAACTGTCAATTTTTTCCATTTAATTAATTTGAAGTTGAATTTTGAACAAAAATATAATTTAAAATCGATAAATTAATAAAGGCAACTAAATTTTAGTTGCCTTTATGATTAAATTTAAATGAATAAATTATTCTTTGATGAAAATCTTAGAAACTTGATCTATTTTTAGGATATAATTGCCTTTTGGAAGACCATTTACATGAATGGTATCATTCATAAGTTTTCCTTTTTGAACTAATTTTCCAGAGAAATCGATGATTTCGTAGTTAGAATTGTTTTTAACGTTTTTCACCATCATCACATCTCCTTTTACAGGATTTGGAAGAATCACTACATCTGTAGGATTTAATGTAGTGTCTTTCACGCCTAGTGCACTTGCAGGATTTGCAATTCCAAGATTCTCACAATTAGGAACTGTAGTTGTAATAGCAAGAACGTCCCATTCTGATGGAGTATATACTGGATTTGGAATAATTACATTTCTTCTTAAATCCGTGTCTTTTGCAAAATTAGTAGTTCCGTTAAATGTACCTACTACGTCTATTAAAGTTCCATTTTTAAATAAAGCAACTGGATCATCTCCATTGAAATCTATTGGAGCCCCTACAACACTTTGTGCTGTAAACGTACATGAAGATAATGAAGATAAAGAATTTTTAAGTAAAAATGTAGATTTAGGATTTATGGTTCCTGATAAAGTTAACTCAAAACTCCAAGCTCCAGATCCATTTGATTGCTTTTTGATAGAATATCCACTTAAAGAAATTGCAGAAAGGGTAGGATTGGTGATTTCTAATACTTTATTATTGCTTGTACCTTCGTAATATTCTGAAATGTAAAGTTCTGTAGCGGCAGGAGCAGCTAAAGTGGTTACAGAAACTGCATTGCTTAATGGAGAAACATTTCCTGCATCATCTTTTGCTTTTACTGTAAAAATATAAGTAGTAGATGCGCTAAGTCCAGTTACTGTGTAAGGAGAGTTATTTACGTTAGCGATTAACGCTCCATCTTTGTAAATTTCATAAGCAGTTACGCCAATATTATCTGTAGCTCCTGTAAATGTTAAAGTTGTAGAAACATTTGTAGTTCCAGAAGCTGACAGTGAAGGAGTTGTAGGAGCCTCCGTATCTGGAGCTAATGTCGTAACTGTAACAGCGTTGCTGCTTACAGAAATATTATTAGAAGCATCTTTTGCTTTTACCGTGAAAACATAACTTGTAGAAGCAGATAATCCTGTTACTGTGTAAGGAGAAGTGGTAGAATTTGCAACCAAAGTTCCATCTTTGTAAATGTCATAACTTGCAACTGCTACGTTATCAGTAGCTCCTGTCCAAGATAATGTAGTCTTGGTAGAAGTTGTATTATTTGCTGATAAGGTAGGAGCTGTAGGAGTTTCTGTATCTGGTGCGGTTATGGAAAAATTAGCAGTATTTACATTAAAGAAAATATTTCCGGATGCTTTTACCATAAATCTACAAGTATTACTTGTAACACTAGGAATGGTAACACTTTGAGATCCATCATTAGAGGTTCCGGTAATCAAAGTAGACCATGTGTTTCCTCCATCAGTAGAGAGTAATATATCTACATTTGGAGCAAGCGTATTCGTGTTGGCTACATTCCAAGTTACATTTTGACTTGAACCTTGAGGGTAAGAAATTCCTGCAGTATTTTGAGAAGTAATAGTGAAAGGTCCAGCGGTTGAACTTATAGTGACTACCATATCATCATAAGCATTTCCTCCGCCATTAGCTTTATTATCTCTCGCTGTAAATCTAAAGTTTAAAGTTCTGCTTACAGATGGTAAAACTTCTACGTTAAGTTCTAAACCAGCAGTTGTAGTTGCGCCATTTAGAACGGAACTCATTTTAGGAAAATATCTAATAGGAGATGTTGTAGGACTGTAAGATCTAAAAGCAGGTCCAGTAGTTTTGGTTGCTGAAGGGTTAGAAGTTGTAGAGTTTTGAACATCCATCTGTTCCCATGTGTAGGTAAGTGCATCTCCGTTTGAGTCAGAAGCACTGCCAGTAAGCACAAAAGGAGTGCTTTTTGGAATGGTAAAATCAGCTCCAGCATTTGCTGTAGGAGCATTATTTCCAGTAGGAGTATTTACTGAGCAGCTTCCACTTGTGCTTTTTACATATTCTGTAATTTGTTGAATAGATACAGCATGAAAATAAGGATCTGAATGCGCTTGTACATCTTCTGTAGTGATACCTGCGTATCCCATAATTGTAGAGCCACTTCCAGGTTCTACTTGAGCAATCGTGTATTCTTCAGAATCTGTAAAAGTGTGGTTTCCACCAAATTGGTGTCCTATTTCGTGTGCTACATAATCTATATCGAAACTGTCACCAGAAGGTACGTCATCTGCTGGTGAAGTATATCCTTGACCTTTATACCAATACCATTGTTCAGTAGCATCATAAGTAGTGCTGTTATTACAAACACAACCTATGCATCCTGCGCTTCCTCCACCTCCACTAGCATCCGAATATCGTGACTGGGAAAC
>OGVG01000051.1_pt1 | contig 15343 bp, 24 predicted proteins | sample 1575691 | NCBI WGS metagenome assembly OGVG01 (sample SAMN07581545, study PRJEB24739) | freshwater metagenome | reverse complement strand
ATAACAATTTGTAAGTAAATTATATCACATCAACGAATTTTAGTACAAATTCTTGAGATCTAATTTCATGACCTTTGTAACCACGAGGGTTACAGAAGATGCGAGTATCGCCAATCATGTAGTCCCATTCGTTGTGAGTATGTCCATGAGTCCAGAGTTTGATTTGAGGACGATCAAGGATGAACTCTTCCAGCTTAGACGCGTAGGCGCCGTTCATGAGTGTATCGTTTACATAGTAATAAGGAATGCTTTGGAAGCTTGGAGCGTGATGAGTACACACTACAAACTTCTCATCATGCTTTCCTTCAACCACTTTATCAATGTACTGCTTGCTGCGTGCATGACGAGACATGACGTGAGAAGGACGAAGTTTAGTGTATCCCGCTTCGTCGTTGACAATGAGTCTGAAGTCATTCATCATGTCACGAACAGCGTGAAGCGTCAACGGATCACCATTGTTCATATCAGTCCACAGGGTGCAACCGATGAAAGTGACATCATCAACTTTGAGAGTATCATTCTCTAAGAAGTGGATGTTAGTGTAGTTCTCCATTGTTTCACGAAGAACATCCAATGTCTTCTTCCACTTGCAGTCATAGAATTCGTGGTTACCTGCAACATAGACTACGTTAGGAAACTCGTAGTTTACGTTGTCGAAGAAGTCACGATAGACGCTCGAGTTGATGTAGCGATGACTTTCAATTGGAGCATACGGACCCCTATCGCCTGGATGACGAGCTAGATCTTCAGCACATAGAATATCGCCGGACAGAACTAGTACATCAGCTCCTTCAGTGTTTTTAAGTTCGATCTGACCAAACTCGAGGTGCAGATCAGAACATACAGCTATCTTCATTTCATTCCTTTAGTCATGCTCATAGTCCTCAACATCGAAACCTTCTCGCGTTGCAGTGACTTTGACGTGATCTCCAAACATTGCTAGAAAGATGTCTTCCATCTCACTAGAATTTATCATCCTAGAAAACGCATCACAAGAAGCAGCATCTACTCCGCCAGCTGCTAGAATTGCGTCGGCAGTTTCCTTATAGTAAGAACGGTCAGATGCAAGCACGTAGCCTACATTTTCACATGCCCAGACGCCTTCTTCCTCGCCTTCATATTCACCCCAAGGCGTAACGTCTTCGCCATTTGGCGAGTTGGTGAAGGTAGGTTCATGCACGCCAAATGTACAAGTGTCACCATCATTGAAATAAGGAGTGTACTGAGTCCAAACTACTGCAGCGATGCCTGGATTCTTTTCGAAGAACTCTTTAGTAACTCCCTTAAACATTTCTTGTGCTTGCTCTTGAAACTTACGCTTAAGCTCGGCTTGTTCTGCCAGCAGTTCATCAAATTTTTCTTGCAGTGTGCTCATTATCAATCCTCAAGGTTAATGTGTTTACGATTTGTACGAACGTTCTTCTTTTCAGTTCCGCTCATCCAAGGTTGGATGGTCATATTGTTTAGGTACTGCTCCATCGATGGGATGAAACCAAGATCTTGTAAGATGTGATCCTCGGCTACGTCACGTGGTGAATATTCTTTACCATCAGAATTACGACGAGTTCTTCCAAACATTTGCTCTACAATATAACAACCAAACGCTGAATGTAGGATTGCTCTATGCCGTACGTCTGCTACTGCTTGTTTTGACGAATCAATGAAGTCGTCAATGTCAGCGTAGTCGTCTGGAGTTCCACCGTACTTTTTAGCGTGGATCTTTCCATGAAGAAAAGCTTTCATGACCAATCATCCTCTTTGTTCCAACGGCGATTGATGTAGTATTCTTGAACTGCAAGCACAGCCTCAGTCAAGTAGTGAACACGCTCATCCTCATAGAAGATGCCATCGCCTTTAGGATTTGCAGTGTAGATAGTTTCCCCACCACAATCAGGTACGTCTACACGGAAGGTGCCGTGACGTAGTCTGAAGTAAGCTACGATCTGATCTTTCCGATCATAGACGTCATATTGTTCAGGGCACGCTCCGCATGTTTGCTCCAGATAATATCCATGAATCAGAATCTGACGCTTCCACATAGGAATCTTCTCTGGTTGTTTCTGTTCAACTGCCACAACTGGAGATGACTCTACGATGATTTCTGGCATCTTGACTGCATGCAGACCAGAACTGCATACGTGCGCTACGTCAAAATCAGGAACTTCAACTCCACACCAATGACACTTAAAGAATCCCATGATTAGTCCTTCAATTATACCCTAAAACGAAATTAGGATTATCCTCATAAACAGCTTGCATGAGTTCGCTCTTCCACTTTCCATTAGAGCAGTAGTGACCTTCAAACTCTTTGAACCTGAATGAAAGCGATCCACATCCAGGCGTCATAGGAATGGAAGCCCCATGAAAAGGGCCTCCAACAAGTTTAGTTCTAATCTTTCCAGTCTTACGAGTTGTCATTTTATTTTTCACCAAGTAGGTACTTGTTGCTGATTGCTTTGAAAGTCATTCCACCGTTAGTTTCTTTGAAGACGATGCCTTCACGTTCAGTGTTGAATAGAGTGCTCTTGCCTTCAGCGAACTTAAGCAGTTGAGGAATGTCAGTGATACCAAGAGTATCGTACAAGCTTGCAGCGTAAGCAACAATCGGAACATGCTTAAGACCCATCACTTGGATCAGCGCTTGACGTTCACTTGGATTCAGATAACGACCTTGAGCAACGTCGTACACGTCGAACACATAGAACTCAGTCTTGGTTAGCTTATAGATGTTGCCTTGAATTCCAGGACCGATGAGTTCACCTTGAATTGCGAAGTTATCACCGACTTCACGCATCTTAGCTTCAATGTCTTCACGAATAGCAGTAGCCCAGAAGCTGTTGTTCTCATCACGCTTCAGATCAAGGTTACGACTGCAAACGCCAAACTCACTATCAATCAGGTAGCAAGTCATGCTGCTACCTTCAAGCTTTTCAGTGATTTCGAACTTAACGCTAGCTTCGTTAGCAACGACGATTTCTTTCACCAAGTTCTGAGCACGTTCTTGATCAGTCTTAGGAATAGCAGTGGGGAAGTTACCACGAACTTGCCCTGCAAGCTGAGCAGGCACAGTCATCTCCCACTTCTTAATGTTCAGAAGCTCGCTGACGTCAACGCCTTCATAGTCTTCGAACTTAGCTCCTGCGCCAGCGCCGATTTTGATCGCCATCGCAGCAGTGAAAGGAAGCAGCAGACCTTGACTCAGTTGACCACGCAGCTTGATAGTCTTCAGACGTTCGCCTTTGACGCCTTCAAACTCACGTGGTTCTTTGCCTTTGCTCAGGAACGGAGCGATTTCAGTAGGAATCCAACTGTCGATCTCGCAGTACACGGCAAAATCGCCAGCCTTAAACTCATCTTTCTTTACGACGACTTTCCAACCGCCAACAGTGGCGACTTCGATCGCGTCAGCACCTTCAATAGGACCAACCGCATCGATCTTACGAACACTTGCCATCTTACGCATAATGTATACACCTCTTCAACAGTTTATAGTTGAATTATACCACTGTAGCAATTTATTGTACACCGCTTCTGTGCAGTTCAGCAGTCTTGTTCTAGCACTACATCATGCGTAGGCGAAAACGTAGAATACTGTTTGAACTTGATACGCTTTTGAAGTTTAGCGTTCTGCACAAGATGCTCGTCAATGAAGCCTTCTTCACGCAATAGGTCTATCATACAAAGAACGTCTGCGATTTCACGCTGAAGGTGTTCTTTGTTGCTGACGTCCGGTGTAGATGGATGATAGTTAGAGATTCCAAATCGTTGAATCTTACTTACTGCCTGAATGACTTCTGCGCACTCTTCGCCTAATGTGATTAGGCATTCATCAATGTAATTATTCATGCTTCTGAGTCTTCCTCGTCTTCAAAGTCTACGATGTCTAAGCCACATTGTACCATACTATCGTTGATGCTTGGAAACTGTCCACGCTCGTTCCACTTTACTGGGATCCACTCTTCACCGTTGAAGTAAGCTCCTAGAATTGGATAGTCCCCACCAGAATTAAGATCGAATACTTTTACTTCCGCGCCGCTGCGTGTCTTCATCATACACTCGATTATACGAATTCAACTAGAGTAACGGACCCACCAGTTTGTTCTACCTTAACAGCGAAGTCTTCAATCATACCGACGATGCGCTCTTTATCGCCTCCAGCAAGACCCATGCCGATGTATGGAAATCCAAAACGTTTTCCTGGGTAGTCTTCTACTAATTTGTCTAGAACTTTTTGAAATGCTTCGTACTCAAATAGATCTTTGTTGTCTCCACGACTAAAGCTATATTGAGTGTAAGCGTTGATGATGTCAAACGCCTTTCCTTTAGAAACTGAGTAAGTTCCTAGCTTCGACTTATCGCCTGACTTAGTTGCTTTGTCAGCGTGGAAAGCGCGTGGATAGCTTTCACGAATTTGCTTTGCTATGCCTGCACCCATAGTGCAGAAGCAGTTGCAGCCGTGAACGATGACGTGGTATTTCCCCTTCTCAGCTTGTGCTAGAAGGTCACCTGATGAATGGATCAGTGCCATGATATATTCCTTATAGAGAATTCAAACGAGACTTGTAGAGTTCAACCGAAGTAGTCTTCCTTAGTTGTTCAAGTACAGTCTTCTTTTCTGCGATCTTTTCTTCCAGCTTGTTCACCTCATCTTGAGTACATTCGTACAGAGGAATATTGATGAACTTCTTAGCGAAGTCTTCCTTAGACACGTTGTCAGCAACGAAGTCAAGCAGTTGTTGCTTTGTGCTAGTGCGGAAGTCAACCTTACGATTGATGACCAGTTTGATGAACTTGACTTTTAGTTCAAGCTCGTTAACAGACGCTTCGTTTTCAGCGATGTCATATGCGATCTTGTCGCCAAACTTAGCAGTGCGATACTCAACGAAGTAGTGAATGAGTTGAGCAACAGATTCGAAGATCTTGAGCTTGCCGTCATAGCCAAGCGTAGTCAAGATTTCAGTGTGAGAGCGTTCAAGTTTAAAGTACTTGATAGGATCGTTGTCGATCACTGACTTTTGCTGAGTGCTGACCTTAACTTCAAAACCAAAGCCATCCTTAGAACATACGTCGTCGTAGTCCTTGATCATGTCTTTGTCTAGCAGAGTGTTGAGAAACTCTACATAAGATTCACGATCGTACCCGATAGGAAGTTCAGAGATCTTGAAGATATACTTGCCAGCGTACTCAATGATGCCAGTAGTCTTCCATTGGTTTGGACCAGCTTGAGTCACGGTGCCTTTGAACGATGGGAAGCTGGGTGCAATAGGCTTATCAGCTTTCAGAAACTTCTCAGGGCTCTTGATGCACTCGAGCGTAGCCGAAGTAAGATCTTTAATCGAACGTGGAAGAATCTCTGTCTTGAAGCCCACAGCGATACCGCTGATGCCGTTGACTAGAACCCAAGGGATGATGGGCAAGTAGTGTGCCGGCTCAGGATTTTCAGGATCGTTTGACTTAGGAGCTACTTCAGTGTCAACAAAATACTTCTTGAAGTTCTCAGAAAGAGAAGCAAAGATGTAACGAGGAGCAGCCGCTTCAGGCACAAGGCGTGAACCGAAGTTACCGTGACCAGTAAACACTGGTGCGTTGTTGTTCCAATCTGAAGCAAGACCTACTGCAGCACCTTGAGCAGAACCTTCGCCGTGGTGATAGTTCAACTTTGCAAGACCGCCGCCGAGTTCAGCTACCTTGATCTTGTTTCCACGATACTCATTGATCATGGAGTAGACCAGCTTACGCTGAGTAGGCTTGAAGCCATCAATGACAGATGGAATAGCACGGTTCTCGATAGTGTACATCGAGAACTCACGGAACTCGGTGTCGATGATGTTCGTCAGTTTGCGAGGGATGATATTCATAATGTTCCTTAAGCGAGCAACCAAGCTTTACGAAGTTCAGCAGAGTCGCCGAATGCCATTTCAAGTTTGTTCATATCGTCAGCCTCAACTTGGATGAGGCGAGGATTGTTCACACACTCTGAGTAGACGTTTTCAGGCATAGAACCAAGACCCTTAAAGTAATCTACGCTGTATCCTTTCAAGTCTGCAGCATCAAACTCTTCTTTGGTGTAGAACACTTTGGTGCTCTTACCTTTCACACAGTAGTAAAGAGGAGACATCATACGATAGATGCGCTTCTCTTTGAAGAGCTCAGGCCACAGGCTGAAGAGGTTCAGTAGTAGACCAAAGATGTGTTGACCGTCAACGTCAGCATCAGAGAATACTGCTATTTTACCATAGTTTAGGTTTGTTGCCGGCTTTCCAATTTCAAGTCCGATGATCGCCATCAGCTCAAAGATTTCTTTGTTCTTGACGATGTCTAGAGGCTTCATACCGCGTACGTTAAGCGGCTTACCACGAAGAGGGTAACCACCGATACGCTTAGGATCACGTACGCTGATCAGTGAACCGATAGCAGATAGACCCTCACAAAGTAGAAGCATTTTGTTCTCAGGATTTGAGTCAGTCGCAGCGATGTGGTTGACTACACGAACCTTTGCAGCACCTTTCTGCTTCTTAGCCAACGCAGCCTTTTCGGCCATTTCCTTCTTGTAGAGGATGGCAGCAATCATCGGATCAATGATCGAAGGCGTGTTCAGAATCTGCTTAGAGACTTTGTCAAGGTCGATGTCACCGAAGTAAGCTGACGCTTCAGCGTACGAGTTGGTGATACGTTCCTTAGTCTGTGAGTCAAATTTAAGAGCTTTGAAGTTACGGCACCAAGCACCGATCAGCAAGTGTTGCTTGATCTGGTTAGGCAAAACGTCAATCTTATGCTTCTTCTTAACGTGAGCTCGTAGGTTTTCTACGATCTTGCTTAGGATGAAGTCAACGTGAGTGCCACCATTCTTGACGTAGATACCGTTCACATAAGTGATGCAACGGAATTCTTCTTCGTCACCGGAAGGAGCGAACACAAGACCAAAGTCGTCAGTCTCAAATGAAACTGCGTCGTTATGGAACTGCTTTGCAACTTGCTTGATGTTGCGGAAGTGAATACGCTCACCGTTGAACTTGAACGTAATCGTAGGGTAGCTAATTGCAAGGTTGATCAAGCGATCACGTAGAACATCGACGTGCGCTTGAGTGAATTCAGACAAGCCAAAGCGCGCAAGGTCAGGCGTAAACGTGACTTTCGTACCACGAGTTCCACCATCGCTAATCTTCCATTTGACGTGCTGCATGTTGTCGGAGCAATTGAGCACCAGCTTCTGATTTCCGTCAGAGGTTTCGCCTTTGAACGAAGTAGAAAAGATGTTGGTCAACGCTGCACCCATGCCGTTTGTACCAGCAGTGACACGCTTAGAGTCGTCAAAGTTTGAACCTGCACGAAGTTCAGTCCAAGCTAGAACAGGACGAGGTTTTCCACCAAGTTCAGTGAGGGGAATACCACGTCCGTTGTCTTGAACGATGATTTCAGTGCCGGTCAGATTTGACGTAACAGAAACTTTGATTTCAGTAGCAAACTTACCGTCAGTACGGATGTGTTCGTCGATCGAGTTTTGAGTAATCTCTTCGATCATTTTCATCAGAGCTGGAACGATGTCAACAGTCTGGTATTGATAGTTGATGATCCCAGAGTGTTGCTCTAATACAACAGATCCTAGATACACGCCAGGACGATGTAGTACGTGAGAACGATCATCAAGAACTTTAAATTCTTCAGTCATGTTTTTCGCTTGCTTAAGTAGAAGGTAATATTATATACTACATACTAATTCTTGTACACTGGTTTCCATAACTTAGCGAACTTAAGCACGTTGGGAATTTCCTGTGATGGACACACCACGGCACATGCCTTTCGTCCATCGAGCGTAGTATTCTCGTGGCCCAGATGAACGTTAGGCAGCGCAGAGATTTTGTTAAATTCTTTTTGATTGACACGAACAACACACTTCTTAAACGAATTCCGGAGCCATTCGTCGTACTCAGACATGCCCGTAAACTTGATATGAGCTGCTATCACGGAGTGAGCTACTAGAGTAGGAGTCATGTAGTCTGGAAATTCGTCTAATACTGCAATATATAACTTATCGTTCACATTAACTCCAGAAATTCCACCATGGTTTCTTCAGTGTTTCAACTTTGTCTTCAAACCAGACTCCATCTTTTCCACAAAGAAATTTACTGTTGCGCATTCCATGCGCAAACTTGGGCTTTAATTTTCCAGTTACTGGATTAACATCGCCGTCATCGTATTGGCACCAACCGCCTAATCTGCCATCAAGATAATGTTTGCAGTTTACACAATATTTCATTTTAATTTTCCGCGTAAGAAGTAAATGGAATGATGATTCCGCCAGCAGAGATAGTTCCACCAGCGGAAGTCTGTTCTTCGTCAGAATCGTACGTCCAACCAAGCGCCTTCATCATCTTGTGTTTAACACGCAAGTTCGGTTGACGATAGCGATCAGTAGGAGTAAAACCCAGCATGCTTCCAACTTCAACGACAGCGCCAGAGCGGCAGATTCCAGCGTGGCAGTGTACAACAACGTTCATACAGTTGTCTAAAGCGTGCTGCAGCAGTCGTACGATTTCAGCAGCTTGCTCGTCGCTGATCTTGGCTTCTTCAGGGAAGCCATCACCATCTTCAGCGTCAAGGAAGTCAAACTGATGAACTTCCTTGAACTTACGCTTCGGAGTAGGATGATCGCCAGGCGGGTCAGAGATCTGAATGAGCATAGCGTTTTCACCGCACTCATAGTGCCAGCCGTGACGAATGTCATCACGAGAAACGTTTTCAATCCATCTGATCATATTCATACCCTTGACAATCTTGCGTAACGTGCATCAAGTCGTCTTCAACCTCATGCACCATCTTAATAGGAACATTGAATGCTCGAGCGATCTCTTCAGGCTTCGCGCCGTTCATAAGTTGCTCTTCGATTTCCATATACAACTCAGCCATCTTAGACATACGCAACCTCTTTAAAGTAACCATAGGGAAGACCAAGCGTGTAGCACAGGAAGTCCATGTCGCCGTATTCAGCGTCTTCAGCTTGACGAATCCAACGAATCGCAGTTTCACGATCGCCTGCGCCAGTCTCAATGAGAGACTTAACGCGATCTTCAAAGCGAACGATCGCTTCAGCTTCTTCAGCCTCGCGTTCACGTTCGTTGCGATCGATGACTTCGCTGAGATAGTTCAACTCAGCTTCGAGCTCTTGCTCGGTCATCGCCTGAAGATTCATGTGACGAGGACGAAAACCATGAGCGTCCTTGTACGCATCCCAAACGATGCATTCAAGCTGTTCTTTGCGAGTCAGTTCTTCCCAGGCTTTCATCATCTTCTCCGTTTTCCAGACTATGAAGATATTATATCAAAACGTCTAATTACTGTACACCGTTAAGTGCCGTAAGTTCCCCAAGCCGGCATAGACACGCTGCGATCAATTTCGTTAAGCTGCATCTGGAGTTCGTAGATCTCGTCACCGAACTCCTCGCGATTCTCATGACCACACGACCATGACCAATAGCGAGCAGCGACTCCAGTATAACCATCGTTACGAAGACGTTGAGCCACGAAAGCAGCTTCACTGTTTACTACAGCACGAGTAGGTTTCTGAATCTGAGCTTTGATAGCCTCAGCAACAACCTTGCGTACTTCAAGTTCAATCTGGTTCATTGTGATACCTCAGAGATACATTATACCATGAATTCGAAAAGCTGTACAATCAATTTTGAGTACAGAACTATTATACCATCAGATCTAATTTTCGTACACCGTTTTGTGCGACTGCAGTTTTTATATCGTGAAACACATAGAAGGGCCTGAGAGAGGCTCGAGCAGGAGCCATAGGCAACCTTCATAGGCTACTAGAGATCATCCTGAGTGCACCTGAGTGTCAGTAATCATAAGTTGTTGATTAGTATAAATACTTCTTTAATGGAGGTTACAACATGTTACAGAAAGAATGTAAGACATGTGGCTCTCTGAACGCTCCACAAAAGGAATGTAAGGAGTGCAATACACTGCCAAGTGCGCAGTAACGACAAAGGGGACTGAAGTCCCCTTTTATTCTGTCTGTACTTTTTAGTACGTGTCTTGTGAAGCTGAGATGATGATTCCGCTGTACGTCCCTTCGAACCTATCGCCAATTCTTGCGTGCCCTCTGCCATTCACAAAAGCGTCTGGACTTGCTGAAATTATGATGCCTTCATGACCACAATTGGACATTACTTTGTCACCAATTCTAGCGATCGCTCTTCCGTTGACGTAAGAATCTTGAGACCCAGAGATTACTATACCATCTACTTCGATCGTATGCTCATGCGCTGTACACCATCCGTGAGTTTTGTCACCAATTCGTACTATGCCTCTCATATTCTATTCCTTAAGAGAGTGTTGGCGTTTCTGGAGGAGGAAGCTCTTGAGCCATAATATCATCTAATGCTGAAGTGTTCGTAGAGATGTTACCAACCTCAGTTTGAGCTCCACCAAGAGATCCCTGAGCACCGTCAAGAGATCCTTGAGCACCACTTAACGCACTGCCAACGTTAGCCATATTCGCTTCAGCAAAAGCAGCAGGAGATTCTAAAGCTGCAGCGCATGATCCCACAGTTCCATCGATACCTGCACCTTCGCCGATGTTTGCAACAGAAGTGCTAATTGTCTTACACTCAGAAGCTACGAGATTCTTGATGCTGTTAAACATCTCTTTAGCGATATTAGAGATAGCACCAACTGCTGCGCTCACTGCATCTTTTACTGCGCCAAATACAGCATTCATTCCATTGATGAGAGTTTGCATTCCAGCTTTTACTTGAGCAAGAACTTCTCCGTAAATTCGCGTAGCGTTCTCTTTGATCCACGCAACAAATTCAGTCACTTTAGCAGCAGTTGCAGCAAGAGCGGATTTCACTCCTTTAATTACATCGCCGATCGTTTCCATCACTGCGCCAATAGCGCCTTCAACTGCTTCAGTTGCAGCTTTGTATGCGTCTTTTACTGCATCGACAGCTTCTCCTACCAAGCCGTTAATACTTCCAAGAACGTCACAGTTAGACGCAGCCTCTCCAGTGACACTTTGGAGACCTTGTTCCATACCGCCGACTTCAGTGTTTGCTTGTGCGTTTACGTCTGCTGCTTCTAAAGCTGCAGCCAGATCATCTGCTGTTGCAGCAGTATCCATGTCTGGTACTTCTATTGCCATATTCTCTCCCAAAATAAAAGGAGCCGAAGCTCCTTTTATTTATTTCTTAAACGCTGTAGCGTTCGTTTCCGATCGCCTTCCACATGATCGCTTCTGGGGTGAATTGATCAGTGTCAGCAGAAAGGACTGCCTTCATGATTGAAGGGCTGAAACCAGAAACTAGTGCAACACCACGAGTGTCGTACTTCACTGGGACGTTGTCCGCAGCATTGAGGTTCCAGAATACGATCTTTGGAAGTTCGTATCCAGCGTCCTCGTACTTACGACGGATCATGTTCATCGCAGTGTCGTCAAAGCGTGCGCATTGATCGAACTGCATGTCTGACATGATCAGCAGCATTTCTGGCATTTCTTCCTGAGGAACGCCGCCTTCCTTAGCAACGCGAAGGATCTTGTCCATCGCCTTCACTAGGTCAGTGTTCATCGCCCAGTTAGACTTTACCATTTGCTGTGCCTTCTGAACAACGTTACCCTTCAGGTGTAGAAGTTCTGGAGAACCAGAGAAAGTCAGGAAGGTATCCTTGAACTTACCCTTGTTCTTGTCTGCAACGTACAGACCCAGAGAAACCGCAACGTCTAGACAAGTTACCTTGCTGGTAGAAGTACGGCCACCGGCTGGGCAGCTCATAGAGCCAGATACGTCAACCAGAGCTAGAACGTTAGCGTCGCCAACGAAGTTTTCCAGCGCTTCCCACTGAGATACAACGAGACCAAGTTCGGTAGCGTTGTAACGAGCGTCCATGTACAGGTTGATTACGCCCTTCAGAACGTCGTATGGGTAAACAGCGCCAGCGTTAACCTTCACATCGACGGTGCGATCCTTAGGATCCTTCACCAGTTCTGCAACGTAAGCGCTGTATGCTTCAGTTGCGTTACGATAGAAAGCCTTCTTGTAACGTGCAGCTGCAACAGAAGGAACGTGGCTGAAGTTGATAGAATCCCATTCCTTCGCACACATCTTTTGTTCAACAACGTGAGTCAGTTCAACAAGACGCTTACGATAGAACTTTGGAGACCAATCAAGGTAGCTACGTAGTTCTGCAGCTAGCTTGCCCTTACGTGGAGTCCACTTAGCTGCAAGACCGTTGCCTTCAGCCAGAGCGTTCTTCACCATTTCGAAGCTCATTTGCTTCAGGAATGGAGACTCAAACACCATGATGTCATCCCAACGACCAAGTTCTGGAGCCTTGCTCATCAGACGCAGAGCGTCTTCGACCTTAGTCTTTTCAAGATACTTCAGGATTTGACGGAACAGCTCACGTTCACCTGCACCACCGCGAGCGTCACGCGCCCAAGCTGCGATACGAAGTGCGGTTTCGCTGTCTTCAGCGTAAGCTGCAGCGAAGTCCTTAGTGATGTCCTTACCACGAGAAGCGCCGATCTTGAAGAACAGATCTACGCAAGCGTTAGCGGTAGACTTACGAGCACGCATGCCGTTAGTAGTACGTGCAGATTGATTTTGAACAGCAGAAGCAAAAGAAGTCATAATTTTCTCACTTTCAACAGGTTAAACTTTTTAGTCAATTTTCAGAATTGATTGGAAGTAGTTGCTGAACTTAACCTAAGTCCTTGTGTACAATTCGTAGGTAGATTATACATCACTTACGAATTATTGTACACATTGACTTCATAATTTGTTCGGCAGGATAGCGTTCCGACTTTTGTTTCGAGGCTTCGAGACCTCAGAGATGATGACGTTGTTTTCACCTCTCGTCCGCCGAAGCAGACTCTCCTAGGTGACGCCGAAGCGTCTTGTTTTGGTGTCGCTGAATCTATCCTAATTTCAATCATCTGGGTGGTGCTGGCCGCTATTTTATTTTCTGGACGCCTAATCCCCTCGATGTGTTCTAGCCATCGCGTCCATAGTATGAATTCGGTCATACCCTATCAGCATTGTGTCTGCGCTGCACATATCCTCATTCTGAGGCCTAGCTATTCCTTCACCGCTAAGACTTTCGTCTTAGTAAAACTCTCCAGTCAGTTTCTATAGCAGTAGCTGTAGTAGTTTTGAGTTGCTGTACTCACCCAATAAAAAGAGCATTCAACGGGATGTTCGGTACGTTATTTCGTTTTTCTAACGAGGCCCTTGCGTCACAAGACTCCCGGCCAAACTAGATGGACTACCATCATCTTGCAGAATTATCTGCGTCAGGTCGTGATTCGGCACGTTCCCTAATAGGGCCTTCCTACCTAGCCGTTTCAAAAATTCACCTTTCGGTGTCCCTCCTTTACGGCAGTTCTCTCTTTACCATATTAGTTTGTTATGCTGTAGTCATCCCAATTTGTTTATTCTACACCAACTGCACAAAAATGTAAAATCAAATTCATGCAGCCTTTTGATACGCCATGATCTCCTTTAAACGGTCTGCGCAGTAAGATGCTGCGAATGCGTTTGGCTTGACCATAGGTACCACATTGCAAGTTCCACGAATGTAACCAACAGCTTCGTTGATGACACATGAAGAACCGTGCATTTCGTTAGGGTTGATGTCAAGGTGAACTTGAACGTCACGCCCTTCAAGGACTTCTGCAAGCTTTAAGTAGAGCTCAGCGATCTTATAAACTTCTGTCATAAGGCGCATACGTGGCTTGTTCTTCTTTTGATCGAAGTCGCGCTCACGTTGAACTTCACCGAAAATCTTACAGCCATTGTTGCCGTCTACGTGAACGACAACTGCGAGTGTATAATCTGCGTACCAATCTCGACCGATGGCTAGACGCTCTGAGTCTCCGCCGATGTAGATTTTTGTTTCAGGGCTTTGCTTCTCAATGAATGCCTTGACTTCGTCGATATTGATTTTTCTATGCATGATTACACCTTCATCTTCTCCATAAAAATTTGGAGCGGGTAGGGGGAGTCGAACCCCACTCAGCGCAGCTTGGAAGGCTGGCGTCTCACCTTGAGCTTACCCGCTTACTACTAACGTCTAAGTATCACCACTCAGACTCATACTCTTCTTCGTACGTTTCGCTTAGATCAATAATGTCATTAAGGTCATGAGCGCCACGCCGAATGTAATTCTTGCCACCGTCAGTGAAAATTGCACCGCATTTGCACCGAACAAAATCATGTCCGTGCTTGCTTTCGATAACATCTCCGCATTTCCTACATTGACACTTGTTAGTTACTACCACTTCGCGTTTACGCGTTACCATAATGAATCCTTAAGTTGGCATCCCCGCACAGACTCGAACTGCGACCAAGAGTTTTGGAGACTCGTATGCTGCCATTACACCACGGAGATATATTTTAATTCGAAAGTTTTTCTTTTACATGACGCGTCTCATCGTTGTATCGAGTGAGAGGAACGTCATACTCTTCTGTAGAAACTTCTTCTACTTTTTTCTTACGAAAAATCAAGTCATAGTTATTTCTAAAAGCTTCACTAGTTCCGCGCGTTTGAATTGCGTCACCGGTGATGTCGTTTTTAGCTGCCATTAGTGATTCCTCTTTCCATCAAATACACAGTTGAAAACTAAGTCTGATTCGCCGAGATTGATTACTCTGTGAAAGAGTCCATCAGGAATTAAGACGATGTCTCCACCGTGTACTTCAAACTCATTCTCACCGACGATCATCTTACCTTTGCCGTGAGCGAAAAAGTACACTTCTTCCTGTCCAGCGTGGTAGTGACCACGAGTACTTTGTCCTACGTGTAGAACTGTAGAGCTTAACACTAAGTTCTTGAGCTCTTTATTGTCACGAAGTGTGTAAACACCGTTAGATACAATGACGTCGCCGCCAATATTGTTTACGTTGTACTTTTTCATACTCTAAAATGTTGGTGCTGATGACTGGACTCGAACCAGCGACTTCTTCCTTACCAAGGAAGTACTCTACCAACTGAGTTACATCAGCGTGCGTTTAACCAAGGATGACCAGATTTCACATACTGTGGGAACTTCTGATCATGCAACATCGTCAATCTATGGAGAGCTTGTCCGATTTCTTTAGGAAATCCTTGACGCGCTCCATCTCTAGTATCCAACATTAGATTGACAAAAAGTTCATAGCATTCCTGATGACCCCAGAACACAGCAATCTTTTTGCCAATGTGAGGAAACTTTTCGTTAACTGCTATAAAATCTTCATTGTTCTCTAACATTGAACCCTCATTATATGGTGGAGGATAACGGGATCGAACCGTTGACCCCCTGCTTGCAAAGCAGGTGCTCTCCCAGCTGAGCTAA
>OGVG01000049.1_pt1 | contig 15755 bp, 15 predicted proteins | sample 1575691 | NCBI WGS metagenome assembly OGVG01 (sample SAMN07581545, study PRJEB24739) | freshwater metagenome | reverse complement strand
GAACCAAATTAGACGATTATCTGAACAGAGGTGATTTAAGTTTTTATAAACTAACGGTTGATAAATTGTACGACAGAACCGCAGAAATCGAAAAATATTCTCAGGAAATCTTGAGCAAACCCATTAACTTTATTTTTCGCACCGTTAATCACGCTCATGTTCTGTTTTAATGCACCACAGAATGATGAAGAGAAGATGCAAACGATTATGATAAGTGTAAAAAACACACTTTCTTATCTGCATTATTCGCCTAAGCCGATTAATGATGCTTATTCTGCTGATGTTTATGATAAATACATGGAGATGATAGACCCAGGAAAAAGATTTTTCTTGCAATCAGAAGTAGATGAATTCAGCAAACACAGAACCAAATTAGACGATTATCTGAACAGAGGTGATTTAAGTTTTTATAAACTAACGGTTGATAAATTGTACGACAGAACCGCAGAAATCGAAAAATATTCTCAGGAAATCTTGAGCAAACCCATTAATTTTGAAGAAAATGATGAATTAATTCTGGAGCCAAAACTGAAAAAATATCCTCAGAATCAAGAAGAATTAAAAAACGAGTGGAAAAAATTCATCAAGTACAATATTCTTCAAGAAATAGAAACGCTGAATGCAAAAGAAGAAACGCAACGTGAGAAAAAAGACAGTGTAAACCGTCTGAAACTGAAAGATACCATCAAGTTAGAAATTCTTACACCTGCGCAGAAACAAGTAAAAGCTACGGAAGAAGTAAAAGATCTAATGACTTCTATGTTTAAGAGATTCCAAAAGCGTAAAAAAATGGATTGGTTCTCTGTTTACATGAACGCTTACACAGAAGTTTTTGATCCTCATACCAATTATTTTTCACCTCAAGACAAAGAAGATTTTGATGTGAATTTCGTAGGAAAAGTCATTGGAATTGGGGCAACGATTCAAGAAAGCAAAGGAAAAATAAAAATCGGAACATTGGTAGTTGGCGCTCCAGCTTGGAAATCGAAACAGATTTCAGAAGGAGACGAAATTCTAAAAGTTCAGTCTAAAAAAGGAGAAGAACCAATTAATGTAACGGGAATGTTGGTAGATGAAGCGGTGCGTTTTATCCGTGGTGAGAAAGGAACAGAAGTAGTTCTTACGCTCAAGAAAAAAGACGGAACCATCAAAGAAGTGAAAATGATTCGTGAAGAAGTAGCGATAGAAGACACTTTTGCGAGAAGTATCATCATCAATGGAGCGAATGGTAAAAAATATGGATTCATCAATTTGCCAAGTTTCAATGCGGATTTTGAAGATGCTAAAGGAAGAAATGCTTCAGACGATATAAAAGCAGAACTCATTAAACTAAAAGCTCAAAATGTAGAAGGAATTATCCTTGATTTAAGAAATAACGGAGGAGGTTCTCTTACCGAAGTGGTAGATATTATGGGACTTTTCATGAATAGCGGACCAGTTGTTCAAGTAAAAGACGGAAACGGTAGAGTTCAGGTGATGAGAAACAAACAAAATGACCCAATTTGGACTGGTCCGTTGGTCATCATGCAAAATGAACTTTCGGCTTCTGCTTCTGAAATTTTAGCAGGTGCTATGCAAGATTATGGTAGAGCGGTAATTGTAGGTTCACCTCAATCTTTTGGTAAAGGAACGGTTCAGACTTTTGTAGAACTTAATAGATTCTTAAATACGAGCGATGATTTTGGAGCTTTGAAATTAACCATTCAAAAATTTTATAGAGTAAACGGTAAATCTACTCAGCTAAAAGGTGTAGAGTCTGATATCCCGATGAAAGATGTATTCTCTTATGAAGAAATCGGCGAAAGATTTGACAATTATGCTTTGCCTTGGGATCAAGTAAATTCTAGTAGTTTTACAGTGAATAATCCAATAAATGTTGAGGGTTTGGCGAAAAACAGTCAGTCAAGAATGGCTCAATATAAATTTTATCAATTATTGTTAGAATCTGCACAATGGAGAGAAAAATTAGACAAAGAAGAAAAGATTTCTCTTAAACTAAAAGATTTTGAAGCGGTGATGAAAACCAGAAAAGCACAGATTGATAAATTTAAACCACTGATTAAATACAATAACGGATTAAACTTTGCGCTTCATGCAGACGAAGTTGCCAGAGGAAAAACCGATGAGGTTTTTGCTAAAAAATCTGAAAACTGGATGAAAAATCTGAAAAGAGATATTTACCTGCAAGAAACCGTAAATATTATCTCTGAACTGAAATAAACATCTTTGATGTATTTATAACTTTACAACTCCTCCAAACTTTTAGAGGAGTTTTTTTATTTAAAAAGTCAATTCTATTCCTTCTAGTTTTAAAAGCGCCGCTTTTCTTTCTACGCCACCAGCATAACCCGTTAATGAAAGATTTTTGCCAATTACTCGGTGACAAGGAACCACTAAGCATAATTTATTTCTAGAATTGGCATTGGCAACTGCTCTTACCGATTTTGGGCGTTTCATAGCATCGGCTTGAGATTGATAACTTCTGTACTCTCCAAAACTGATGTTTTGTAGCTCTTCCCAAACTTTTTTCTGAAAATCTGTACCCGTAAATTCTACAGGAACGGTAAATTTTGTCAATTTTCCTTTGAAATATTGGCTCAATTCCTTTTCCAGAAGTTTTAAAACCCTGTTATTCGATGTTTTGATAACGCCATAACCTTGCGAAATTTCTTCCAAGTGCTTTTCGAAATATTTAGAATCTTCAAAATCGAGAAGAAGCAAAGCATTTTGGTTGGCAAAAGCCACCATTTTACCTAGAGGAGTTTCGTATGATTTGGTGTACAGCATATTCATAATGAATGAGTTTTCAACAAATTTAGGAAGAATTTTTGCGAAAAGAAGGTTTAATTTTTAAAATACTTTTTCATTTCATCAATTGGAGAATCGTTTTTCGTGAGAATATGTTTTTAATCAGCAATTCTTTTGAAAAAAACTATGGAAGTCTTATTTAGAATTAAAATAAATAAAGTATATTTGCTCCTCAATTAATTATAGAAATCTTGCAGACAAATATTTCAAATAAATTGTGCTGTTTTCCTCGAAATAAAATGGGGAAAATCAAAGGTTATGATAACGAAAACTTGCAGATGCCCAATAAGATTATCGAAATGGGATTATTGCCAGAAACATCATTCGTGATCTTACATCAAGCGCCTTTTAGCGGTCCTCTGTACATAGAATACGGAGAAGAAAAAACGAGAGTTGCTCTTCGTGAAGAAGAAGCGAGATTTATTTTCGTAGAACCAGAAAATTAAACCAAAATTTCTACTGAAATTTGGAAAATTATATGCCGAACTCAGCAAAAAAACAAAAACATATTCTTTTGGTAGGAAATCCCAATGTAGGAAAATCTACCATTTTCAATTTGCTTTGTAACAAAAATCAAAAAACCGGCAATTACGCTGGAGTTACCGTTGCTTCACACGAAGGAACTTACCTATACAAAGACGAAGAAGTAGAAATTGTAGATTTGCCAGGTTCTTACAGCATTTATCCCACTTCGGAAGACGAAGCTATTTTCACCAAATATCTGATTGAAGAACAAGAAAAATACAGCGGTGTAATTTACATTGCAGACGCGCTGAATCTCAAAAGAAGCTTACTGCTTTATCAGCAAATTAAAGATTTGGGAATTCCTGTTTTGATGGTGATTAACCAAGTAGATTTGGCAGAGAAAAGAGGTTTACACATTGATTCTAAAAAACTGAGCGAACTTCTAGGTCAAAATATTCTAGAAACCAATGCCAAAAAGAATATCGGAATTGAAGAAATAAGAGAATCTATTTTTAAAGATGAATTTTCAGTTTCGGATAAGCCTTATTTTGATATTCCTTCAGAAAATTTAGGATTGGTTTTCAATATTTCAAGACAAATCGAAGAGAAAAATTTCTATAAAGTTTGGACGCTTATTGCTGCAGATACTTATTTGGGCAAATTAGAAAGTGTAAAAACACAACTGAATCAAGAAGACAGAAAATGTATGGTTCCGAAGCGTTTACAAGTGCAGGAAACCATCAGAAGATACCAACAAATTGACGGAATTATCTCTCAAACGATTTCTAAAAAACCTCAGTTCAAGGAACTTCTCACCGAAAAATTAGACAAAGTTTTAGTGCATCCTGTTTTAGGATATTTGGTTTTTGGGATTATTTTACTCACCATTTTCCAAAGTGTGTTTTTCATAGCAGAATATCCTATGAATTGGATTGATGCCGCTTTTGCTTGGTTGTCAGAAACTTCCAGAACTTGGCTTCCAGAAGGTCCATTGAATTCTTTAATTTCTGACGGAATTATTCCAGGAATTGGCGGAATTGTGATTTTTGCCCCACAAATCGGGATTCTTTTATATTTCTTGTATTTATTAGAAGATTCTGGCTATATGGCAAGAGTTATTTTCTTGATGGACAGATTCTTACGACCGTTTGGATTAAACGGAAAAAGTATTGTTCCGCTCGTTTCGGGAACAGCTTGTGCCATTCCTGCAATTATGAGTACCAGAAACATTGAAAACGTAAAAGAACGACTCATCACGATTCTTATTACACCTTTTATGACGTGTTCTGCAAGACTTCCGGTTTACAGTATCATTATTGCGCTTATTTTTACTGATGGAACTTTCTTTGGTGTAAAATATAAAGCGATTGCGCTTCTGGGAATGTATTTCTTAGGATTTGCGACTTCGCTTTTAGCCGCATTTATTTTAAAATATTTCATTAAAAATAAAGGAAAAACCTTCTTGGTAATGGATTTGCCGACTTATAAAATGCCACTTTGGAAATATGATTTCAAATTGGTTTTGGGCAAAGTTTGGGAATTTATTACTGGAGCTGGAAAAATTATTTTGGCAGTAAGTGTAATTCTTTGGTTTTTAAGTTATTTCGGACCGAAAGATGATTTCCATATTTTAGAACATCATTCAGATGTGAAGTTAGAAAATTCTTATTTGGCTAAAATCGGGAAGCAAATGGAACCGGTGATTTCACCATTGGGTTACGATTGGAAAATGGGAGTAGGAATTCTTACCAGTTTTGCAGCGAGAGAAGTGTTTGTTGGCACAATGTCAACACTTTACAGTCTTGATGATGATGCTCCAGAAAAATCTGTTATTGAAAAAATGAGAAGTGATGTAAAACCGAATGGCGAAAAAGTATTCAGTTTTGCAACCGGACTTTCCATACTTATATTCTACGCTTTTGCGATGCAATGTATTTCTACGATTGCTGTAGTCTACAGAGAAACAAAATCTTGGAAATGGACGGCGATTCAGTTGGTTTTCATGTCTGGTTTAGCTTATCTAGCTTCTATGTTGGTTTACCAATTTTTCAAATAAAAAAACTGCTTTTAAAAGCAGTTTTTCATTTTATTCAGCTACGAAAACGCGTTTCGCCAGTTCTTGATCAAAAAGATACAAAGCAGAAGGATTGTCTTTCACCATTTTAATTTTCGAAATCAATTGAGAAGCATTGGCTTCTTCTTCTACCTGTTCATTCACAAACCATTGTAAGAAAGCAGCAGTAGAGTAATCTCCTGCATCATTAGCAGCTTTTACAATGTCAAAAATACTTTTGGTTACTAATTTTTCGTGCTCTAAAGCTTTTTCAAAAATTTCTAAAGCATCTTTGAAGTCGTGAGGAGGTTGTTTTACTTCTTGTAGCACAATTTTTCCACCGATATCGTTCAAATAATCAAAGAATTTTTCAGAATGCATCAGTTCTTCTTTAGACTGAACTCTGAAATAATTGGCAATTCCGTCTAAATCTTGTTCTAAAAACCAAGCGCTCATGGATAAATACAATTGCGCGGCATATTGTTCTTTTGCAATTTGCTGATTCAGCAAATCAAATATATAATCTCTGTTCATAATAAATGAATTTATTCAAAGATAAGAAAGAAATCTGATTTAAGTTTAAGAAATTTTATCTCTCCCTGGGCATTTTTTACATCTTTTCCCTTTCTTAAATTTCTTGCAACATTTCTTTTTACCACAATATTGTTCGTAGTTTTTGCTCTCCAAATTTGGAACAACAAGATTGAAATAAGGGTTAGTTCTGAAATCCATGAGACAAAAATAATGTTTATTTAGAATAGTTCAAAATAATTATGTAATTTTGTAATAAGATTTTTGTCATGGAAAGTTTAGTCCTTCAATACGTTATCATTTTTGCGGCTTTATTAGCGGCATCTTATTCTATTTATAAAATCATTAAAAAAACTTTTTCTCCAAAAAAATTTGATAGTAAAAGAACGCATTGCGACAAAGATTGTGGCTGTTCATGATTTTTAAAACATTGAAAACATTTTTCTAACATTAAGAGTTTATTAAGGAATTAAGAAAAATAAGTTTTAATTCTTCGAGTTTTTTCTTAATAAACTTAATCTCTTCATTCTTGCTTAATGGTTTTAAAATCTATTTTTAAATTACCGAATTCTATAAATAGGATACTGATTTACAGTACCTTCATAATATTCAGAATTTTTATATACCCAATCTAATTGCGCTGCTCCATCTTCTGCAAATTTAGCATCCGAAGCTTTTTTCAGTTCAAAAGCGGTTTTTAACGCTTTGTTGGTTTTCAATAATTCGGCGGCAGTATCTTCGAAAACGTAGTCAGAAAAATACTCTTTTTGTCCCAAAATTCCATCAAACTCGTTCCAGTTAAAGTAAGAGTCAACTGCTTCTGGTTCTAGCGTTTCTAAAAGGAATTTCACGCCAGATTGTTTTGTAGAAACCAAATAATCTCCTTTTCTGAATTTTTTAGTCTTTAATTCTGATGAAACTTGAGTGTCAAAATGCAAGTAATGACCTTCGTAAGGATTTTTTACGGTTTTAAAATCTACGATTTTATAAGATTCAACTGTGATTAAAGAATCAGATTGTAATTCTTTGAATTTGATTTGATTGCGTTTTAAATTTTCTATGATTTTCCCTTCAGATTTTGGAATCACGTAATAAGTTGGGATTGTAATTTCTTTAACAGCTTTGTAAGTGTCAAAGAATTTTACTTTTCTGGTGAAAGGTTTATTTCTGTCGTAGAAAAGTCTTGGTTTTCCTGAAATTTCGCTTGGTTTTTTCCCTGCTTCATAACCTTTGAAATCAATATAACTGTATTTGGTACTATCTAATTTCCAACGAATTGCGTATTTCTTGTTCGGTAAATAATTGGTCAATTCTTCCATCATTTTTTTAGAAATTTCTTTGTAGTTTTCGTCTACAAAATTGATGGAGTGTCTCATGTATTCATACGTTGCTTTTACGCGGTCTTGGTAAGGTTTTAGCATGTGCGTTTCTGCCACTGTTCCCGGAATGTTGAAAAGGGTAGTGTAACCCGTTGCATAACGTGGAGAATCCATAAAAGCAGGAAAACCTTCATCTGGAGAATCTCCGTGAATATTCACATAAGGAACGTTCAAAATTTTAGATTTCTCCATATTTTGAATCAGTTTCGGTTGCATTTCTTGATGAAAATACGTCCCGAGAGAATTTCCTAATCTTTCTTTGTTGGTAGAAATATAGGTAAAAGTGTACTGATAATCTGCACCATTACTTACATGATTATCAATAAAATAAATAGGCTCTAACCAATGAAAAATCTCTTGAAAAGCCTTGGCATTTTCTGTGTCATTTTTGATAAAATCTCTATTCAAATCAAAATTTCTGGCATTCCCACGAAAACCGTATTCTTCTGGTCCGTTTTGGTTGGCTCTGGAGAACTTTCCTCGTCTCATCATTCCCGAAATATTATACGCTTCTATTGCAGCAACTTTGGTGTTTTGAGGAATTTTTATTTTTCCTAAAGCCAAATCTCGCATTAGCATCATTGTAGCATCAATTCCATCTGGTTCACCAGGATGAATGCCGTTATTGATGAGAATTACAGAAGTATTTTGTTTTTTAGAATGATCAAAAATCACCACTTTAATAGGTTCTCCGTTGTCATCTTTTCCTTTTTCTACTACGGAAATACTTTCGAAATTTTTATCTAAATCGTCATAAAACTTCACCATTTCTTCGTAGGTGGTGGTTTGGTTTCCATTGCCTTTTTCGTAAGGCGTTTTAAAATCTTGAGCAAAAGAAAATACAGTTTGAACGAGAAAAAGTAGCGTGATTTTTTTCATTGAGAGGAAAATTTAAACGAATATAAAAAAATCCACAGAAATTTCTGTGGATTGGTATTTAAAATAAGGAAAAGTTGCGACTTGTCCCTACGTTTAATCATTCAATTTCAAAACTGCCATAAATGCAGATTGTGGAACTTCGACTCTACCAATTTGTTTCATCTTTTTCTTTCCTTCTTTCTGCTTTTCTAGGAGCTTACGCTTTCTGGAAATATCACCACCATAACATTTTGCGGTAACGTCTTTTCTCAGAGCTTTTACGTTTTCTCTTGCAATAACTTTCGCACCAAGAGCTGCTTGAATTGCAATGTCAAACTGTTGACGAGGAATCAATTCTCTTAGTTTTTCGCACATTTTTTTACCAATGTAATATGCGTTGCTATCGTGAATTAACGAAGAAAGTGCATCTACCATATCTCCATTAATTAAAATGTCCATTTTCACCAATTTTGAAGCTCTAAAACCAATTGGATGGTAATCAAAACTTGCATAACCTTTAGAAATTGACTTTAATCTGTCATAAAAATCAAAAACAACTTCTGACAAAGGCATATTAAATACCAATTCTACACGGTCTGAAGTCAAATAAGATTGGTTTACAATTTCGCCACGTTTTTCGATACAAAGCGTCATTACAGCACCTACGAAATCTGATTTTGTAATAATGGTAGCTTTGATATAAGGTTCTTCTACACGATCTAGAGCAATAGGATCCATCATTTCTGACGGGTTATTAATCAAAATCGGAACATTCGGTTCTTTTTTAGAATAACCATAGTAAGAAACGTTAGGAACCGTAGTAATTACGTTCATATTGAACTCTCTATCAAGACGTTCCTGTACGATTTCCATGTGAAGCATTCCTAAGAAACCACAACGGAAACCGAAACCAAGTGCCGCTGAACTTTCTGGCTCGAAAACCAAAGAAGCATCATTCAGTCTTAACTTTTCCAGAGAAAATCTTAATTCTTCAAAATCTTCTGATTCAATAGGATAAATTCCCGCGAAAACCATTGGTTTTACATCTTCGAAACCATCAATTGCTTCGGTTGCAGGATTTGCCATAGAAGTAATGGTATCACCTACTTTTACTTCTCTAGCATCTTTAATCCCAGAAATAATATAGCCTACATCTCCGCATTTAATTTCAGATTTTGGAGCTTGTTTTAGTTTCAGCGTTCCTACTTCATCTGCTTCATAGACTTTATCCGTCGCCATGAATTTTACTTTCTCACCTTTAGAAATTTTACCGTTTACTACTTTAAAGTAAGCTTCAATTCCACGGAAAGGATTGTAAACAGAGTCAAAAATCAATGCTTGAAGCGGTGCATTTTCGTCACCTTTTGGCGCAGGAATTCTTTCTACAATTTGTTCAAGCAATTCATGAACGCCAGCTCCAGTTTTCCCAGAAACACGCAAAACATCTTCTGGTTTACAGCCGAGAAGATTTACGATTTCATCGGTAACTTCTTCAGGATTAGCAGAAGGTAAGTCAATTTTATTAAGAATAGGAATAATTTCTAAATCGTTTTCTAACGCTAAATATAAATTAGAAATCGTCTGAGCCTGAATACTTTGTGCGGCATCTACAATAAGTAGCGCACCTTCGCAAGCTGCAATGGAACGAGACACTTCGTAAGAAAAATCTACGTGTCCCGGTGTATCGATCAGGTTGAGAATATATTTTTCGCCTTTATATTCATAATCCATTTGAATGGCGTGAGATTTTATGGTAATTCCACGCTCTTTCTCCAAATCCATATCGTCAAGAGTTTGCGCTTGCAACTCTCTTTGAGAAACCGTATTGGTATATTCTAAAAGTCTGTCAGCAAGGGTAGATTTCCCGTGGTCGATATGTGCGATTATGCAAAAATTTCTAATGTTCTTCATTCTTCTTTTTCAATGATTTGCAAAGATATTGATTTTAAGGTAAAATCCTAAAAATAAAAAACTCCGAATTGATTTTCGGAGTATATTTTAAAGGTTTTAAGGATTTGGCATTGGTTCGCGGCCTTTTGGTGGTCCCATTTTTTGTCTGCGTTCCATAAATTTTTCGCGCATTCTACCTTCTTGATTAAAAAGTTTCAGCACTTGTTGAGGTGTCAAAATTTTGAGAAACTTATCAGCATAGACTTTTCGGTTGTTGAGCAGTTGTTGACCTAAGTCAAAGCTTTGGTTCAGCATTTTTTTCGCTTCTGCATCAGAAAGGTTTTCTTGAGAGAAATCTGCTCTGAATTTATTTTTGATGGTTTTTTGACTTTCTAGATATTCCTTGAGAAGGGATTTAAAAGCTTCTTGTTTTTCGGCAGGAACCTGTAAGTTTTTGATGGCCATCATGGTAGCGGCATCTTCCATCAATTGTTTTCTTTGCTCAGGAGACATTTGTCTGATGTATTCTCTGCGCTGTTCTGGTGTCATTTCTCTAAAATTTGGCTTTTCTTGAGCTTTAAAACTCATAAAGGTTCCAAAAAATAGAAGGATATAGATAAAATTTTTCATAATAGATTTAGTTATAAAGGTCTAAATAGATGTCGTGACTGGTGTTTTTTGATAATTCTGCCAATTCTTCTTGAGTCAAAGAATTAAGAAGTTGCTCATAATTTTCATCAGTGTTTTTAGAATTCACAATCTGTTCTGTAATTTCTGGGTTTTGGATATGAGCAACTTCACTATTGTTTTCTTTGACAATATTTTGTAATGAATTTTGGGTGTTATTTTGTTCTGGTTTTGGCTTTGTAGTTTCTACTTTGGTTATGGATTGCACTGAATCTTGACTTGGTTTTGAAAATTCGGTTTGGTTAGTTTTCCATAAGAAAGTAAAGCCAAAAATTAATGCTAAAGCGGCAGCAATAGAAGTCACCATAGAAAAATTAATTTTAAAAATCTTCGGGTGATGTTCTTTTTTTCTTACAGTTTTATTGAGCACATTCTCCTGCATTTCCTCGAAAGTGTTTTCGGGAATTTTGTAGGGTGTTTTTTTAGCTAATTGTTCTATATTAAAATCTTTCATTTTCTAAAATTTTTTAATTTTCTTATGATTCGTAGTTTTCTCTGATGTAGTTTTCTATTTTTTCTTTGGCGTAGTGGTAATTGGTTTTGCAAGTACTTACGCTCATTTCTAGAATGTTACTTATTTCTTCGAAAGGCAATTCGTCATAATATCTAATATTGAAAACTAATTTTTGTTTTTCTGGCAATGTTTGAATGGCTTTCTGCAGTAAAATCTGAATTTCTTCTGCGTCATGTTCTGCATTTTGGGCGACTAAGTTTTGCATGTAATACTCTGCATCTTCGTCTGTTTTTTGCATTTTTTTCAATTTTGCCAATTGCTGAAGCGCTTCATTGGTAGCGATTCTATAGAGCCAAGTGTACAATTTACTGTCTTGCTTGAATTGCCCAAAATTGTTATATGCCTTAATAAAAGTGTCTTGCAACACGTCTTGCGCAAGATCATGTTGCACAATTAACCTTCTGATATGCCAATAAAGCCGACTTTGGTAGGTATCCATCATCGCACGAAGTCCTTTTTCCGAAGAATTGGGCTGTAGCATCAAGCTGATGATTTCGTCGTCTTTACACTTCATAATTTAGTTTTCAATGGTTTGATTGTTCTTTTTAAGGAAAGTTAAATTTAAAAATAAAAAATTACAAAAGTTTTAAAAATAAAAAAACCATCCCGAATATCGGAATGGTTTCATATGTAGAATAAAGATTCTCTAATTATTCTGCTGCAGGAGCTTCTGCTTCTGGAGCCGCATCAGTTGCTACTTCTTCTTCATCTTCATCATCTTCTACCATTGCACCAGCATTTTTCATAGCATTTCTAGACATCTTCACAGCAGCTACTACTGCGTTATCTGGATGTAAGAAAGTGTATTGATCGTTTTTGATGTCTCCTACATATAATTTGTTACCAATTTTAAGTGGAGTAACATCTACTACGATTTCGTCTGGTAAGTTAGCAGGAATAGCTTTCAATCTTAATTTTCTGAAAGATTGTCTTAAAACACCACCCGCTAAAACACCTTTTGCACGACCGGTAATTCTTACAGGAACTTCCATAACCACTGGTTTATCAGCGCTTAATTGATAGAAGTCTGCGTGAAGAATTTTGTCTGTAATTGGGTGAAATTGGATGTCTTGTAAAACAGCATCAATTTTTTGACCATCTAGCTCAATTACTACCGTGTGTGCATCTGGAGTGTAAACCAAGTCTTTGAAAGATTTCTCAGTAGAAGAGAAATTGATTGGTTGCTCACCTCCATAAACAACACAAGGAACTAATTCAGCATCACGTAGAGCTTTGGTAGACTTTTTGCCCACGCTTTCTCTTTTTGTACCTTGAATTGTAATAGATTTCATTTAAAAAATATTTAAGTGTGTTAAATTTTTCAGGCTGCAAATATAGTGAAAAAAAATTATATAATAAACTTATCACTAATTGATTTGTGCTCGTGTACCATTTTCATTACGTCTGCAAAAAGTGCTGCACAAGATAAAACCTTGATTTTAGAAGAAAGCTCTGATTTTACTGGAATCGTATCAGTTACAATAACTTCGCTAATCTGAGAGTTTTCTATATTTTCATAAGCTTTACCAGAAAGAACAGCGTGTGTTGCCATAGCTCTTACTGATTTTGCTCCGTTTTTCATCAAAATTTCTGCTGCTTTGCAAAGTGTTCCGGCTGTGTCTATCATGTCATCAATGAGGATAACATTTCTGTCTTTTACATCACCAATCAAGAACATTTCTTCTACTACATTTGCTTTTTTTCTTTCTTTATAAGCAATTACTACTTCTGCACTTAGGTATCCTGCGTAATTTTTCGCTCTTTTTGCGCCACCCATGTCTGGTGAAGCAATCGTAAGATTGTCTAAGTTTAAAGATTTAATGTGATCTACAAAGATGGTAGAAGCATAAAGATGGTCTACAGGAATTTCGAAGAAACCTTGAATTTGGTCTGCGTGTAAATCAATAGTCATGATTCTTGTAGCGCCGGCTGCAGTTAAAAGATTAGCAACTAATTTTGCTCCGATTGGTGCTCTAGGCTTATCTTTTCTGTCTTGTCTAGCCAATCCAAAATATGGAATCACTACGGTAATACTCTTTGCTGATGCTCTTTTTGCTGCATCAATCATTAAAAGAAGTTCTAGAAGATTGTCTGCTGGTGGAAAGGTAGAGCCGATAAGAAAAACTCTTCCTCCTCTTACAGATTGATCTAATACGGGTTCGAATTCCCCGTCACTAAATTCTTGGAAATTAATTTTCCCTAATTCTTGCCCATAGTGATTTGCAATTTTTTCTGCTAAATCTCGACTTGTTCTGGTGCAAAATAAATAGGTTGCTTGATCAGCCATTTTTACTTTTTTTGGTTTGGCAAATTTAGAAAAAATAAAACCACCTGAAAAATATCAGGTGGTTTTTATAAAAATTATTTTTTATTATTATGGGAAAGTTACTCCAGAATAAGCATTAATATCAACAAAAGGAAGTGTAGAATAGAAAGTATTGTTTATTGCTGAAATAAAAGTATTAGCAATAATTGCATATCCTCTTCCATTAGGGTGAACGCCATCTAGAGAGAAAGCTCCTCCAGTTATAAATGATGCAGTATATTTCACTCCATTGTATTGAATGCCTGAAGCGTTTCCTAGCTCTTTCATTTTTGAGTTTGCATCTACTAATGCTAGTCCATATGCACTAGCTAAACTTGAAATAGAAGCATTATATGCATCTGTAGCAGCGATTACTTTAGCCGCTTCTTTTTCAGTTAATACATATTTATCAGCAAGTGGAGTTGCTGTTCCTCCTTTAATTGTAGTGTCTCTTAACAATGTTAATGCTGGTAAAAGAATTATATCTTTAGCAGTAGTCTGTCTAAGAGAAGGCAGGTTATATGCAGATAAGTTTGTAAGGTCTTTATCTACGATAACAGCTCCATTTACTCCATTTTCAGAAAACTTGATAAGTCTAGCATTGTATTCCGCAGTAGTTATCGCTCCAAGGTTCTTAAGCGTAAGTAAGCCTCCATTGTAAGTTGCATAAGCTGCATTTAATTGTGACACTTGTGTAGCAGTTAGTCCAGCAATAGGAGTTGCAGGGACAGTTGTGAAATAGGGTATTGAAGTAACATAAGGAATGTTTGCAATTGCTCCTTTAGAATTAGCGTTTGCTGTTTTTAAGCTGGTAATTACTGTCTTAATAACATTTGCTACAACGTTAGGGTCAGAAATATCATTAGAGCCATAAGTTGATGGGTCTAAATTTCCTTTTTGATCTACACCTGAACCTCCAGAAGTTGCATAAGAAAGAATGTCATTGTTTCCAATCCATAAAGTGTAGAAACTTGGTTTTTGTGCAGCAGCATCATCTAAAACTCTTGTAGTAGCCGATGTAGCGAATCTTACAAAGTAAGGATTAGCTTTTCCTGTTGCTAAATTAGCAGCGCTACCATAACCTGGAGTTACTAAATGAAAAGATTTAGCACCAGGAACTCCCATATTGTTAAAGTATTTTCCTGCTCCACCAATAACGTCAAGGTTAGCACCTGGAGCTGAAGGAGTAGGTGAAAGAGTTGGACTTAGCGTAAGTTTTCCATAAAACTCTGTATTTCCTGAAGCAGCAAATAAGTCTTTAAATCCACCTACATTATTTGGCATTAATGGTTGAGTGAAAGTTTGTGTACCTCCAGCTAGTCCCATTTGTTTTGCGATCATTGACGGAAATGATTCGTTTTGTCCGTCTAGATATAAGGCACCATCTCTGAAACCAGATGTTAATGAATTTCCTATTGAAACAAATTTTGAGAAATCTGCTTTACCAGTAGAAACAGTCATGTTATTTACGTCTCTTTCGAAATCTGTATTACAGCTTACTAATGTTAAAGCCGAAATTGCGAAAGCTGATAATATTATTTTTTTCATAATTTTTTTAATTAAAATGCATTGTAAGTGAAACCTAAACCTAGATACATTGCTTTAGCTTTAGCCTGTCCTCTGAAGCTTAAGAAATCGTTGTTTACTTTTCTTGCTTCTGGGAATGATAAAGCAGCTGCTAAATCCACTCCTAACTTTCCAAATTTATATCCAAGACCAGCAGTAAATACGCTTGCATCAAAAGATGGAGTTTCTGGGATGAAATATTTGTCTTCATATGGAGATTCATCAAAATAGTATCCTAATCTACCTGCTAATTTATCCGTTAGCATATATTGTGTACCAATTCTAAATGTTTTAGCATTTTTGAAGTTTTTAGGAGATACTAAAACCGTTTTATCTGCTTGGTTTCCAACTTGAGCATTTTCGAAGTCTAGCGTTAATTTGCTATATCTTTCCCAGCCGTGGTAGTTGAAATCAGCTGAAACTAACCATTTTGGTGTGATTCTATAAGTAAGACCTATTATGTACTCGTCTACTAGTGGTAGTTCTGCGGTAAATGCATCTTGACCATCTGCTCCTACGTTTAATTGAGGAGAAGTAAGTACAGCTTCTGGTACTTACTTCTCCTCATCAAGAGATGGAGTTTCTGGGATGAAATATTTGTCTTCATATGGAGATTCATCAAAATAGTATCCTAATCTACCTGCTAATTTATCCGTTAGCATATATTGTGTACCAATTCTAAATGTTTTAGCATTTTTG